>Ga0224506_10001673_pt1 | contig 15691 bp, 14 predicted proteins | sample SF_Jan12_sed_USG_2_FD_169108 | JGI IMG/M metagenome (GOLD analysis project Ga0224506, IMG submission 169108) | Sediment microbial communities from San Francisco Bay, California, United States - SF_Jan12_sed_USGS_8_1 | ecosystem: Environmental > Aquatic > Marine > Sediment | place: USA... | reverse complement strand
ATCGCCAATAACACCATAATTGCGGTTGAGAAAGGTGATATTACTTTACTCCAAAAAGCCTGTTGATATTTTTGTGCATCAATTCCATTTTCAAGCAAATAGTCAACATAATAGGACAAACTCCACACGGGCATGGTCAGTGGTCGCACCATAACGGCTTGCATAATATCGGGGTTTAACAAGCTTTCGCGTTGCACGATTTCCATAGATTCAAACAACAAGGCCTTATCGTTGATCAAGGTCGTTTGCACATTTTTTAAAAGCCATTGCTGGTCCAAGCGAAAGCGCGCACTACTCGCGGTGGTGATTTTTTCTAATTGATAGTCTGGATTTAAACGAAAAATATGTACATCACTCAATTTTCCACCGGGTCGAATGTCCCCTATATTGATCACGTCAAATCCATCGCGTATCCATAAGCCGGTTTCTGTTTGCCGTGCGACGTTCTTGCTCATAGCAACTGACTTTCGCGTTTGTGCCATAGTTTCTGCGTAGGGAGCAACCACTTCGCCAAGAAAAAAAACAAACAACATCAGTATGAAACCGAGTTTCAAAATCGCACCAATAATCATTTGCGTGGATATGCCGGCTGCACGCATGGCGGTAATTTCTGAATGGCTTGCCAACATACCCAAACCCATCATGGTGCCAATCAATGCCGCTGCAGGAAATAGCTCATAAACCATGCGTGGAATAGTGAGTAAAGCAAACTCCATCGCGTGGTAAGCATCGTAATTACCACGTCCTGTTTTGTTTAACTCATCTGCAAAAGTAAAAAAGGTGAATAAACTGAGTAACACCAACAACACCAGGAAGATGGAACTAAACACGGCTTTAGCGATATAGACTTGCAGAATTCTCATGCGGGTTTCAACGGTCTGGTTTTATGTCGATTTGCAAACTGCTGTCGCATTAACATTAAAACAAATAAAAGCGCAAGCCCGTGCACCCACCACATACCAAGTAGCGGTGGCACTACGCCCGCTTTAAGCCATGAACGCGATAACATGAGCAAATAAAAATACACAATAAACACAATTAACGCACCGAACAATTTAGCAAAACGTCCTTGGCGTGGATTGGTGCGACTTAACAAAACAGCAATCGGCGTTAATAACAAAATACTCACCGGCATAGACAAACGCCATTGTAACTCGGCGATTTGATTAATCTGATCCGACCCCCAAAGCCCAAAGCTCGACATGGCACGATAGGGTAGCGTCAATGCTTTACCTGCAGCTTGATCCAGACGTATACCTGTGACGCGGTAATGATGACTGCGATAACCCTGCCCGTCGGCTAATATTTCGAAACGATAACCGTCCTGCAATACAATATAGCGGTTGCCAAATTGATCAAACTCTTGAAGCCCCCGCTTGGCAGAAAAAATATCACGTCGCCCATCTTGTTCCAGATGCACAAAAACACTTTCCATATGGCGTTTATCATCCGACATACGCTCCATGTAAAAGACGCCTTTGCCTTGCTGAATTTCGTGAAACTGTCCTGGCGCTAAAAAACTGAATTCTTTTTCCGCCGTGGCCTGAATTCGAATTTCGTGTTGTTTTTGCTCAGACCATGGCGCAACCCACAAGGATAGAAAAGCAACAAAAAATGCAAAAACCACGGCATAGCGCATAATCGAAGCCGTAATTTGGGGCAATCCAATACCGCAAGCTTCCATTGCCGTAATCTCATTATCCTTATATAAACGGCCCATGCTAATTAGTATTGCCACGAACAAAGCAAAGGGGACCATCACCACTAAGGACGACAAGGTGAACAAACTTAAAACCTGAAGAATCATGGACGTGGGTAAATCACCCGATGCGGCATCTGATAAAAAACGCACAAAGTGTTTGCTCGCAAAAATCAATATTAAAACGGCTAACACGGCAAATACCGACTGACTGATTTCGCGATAAAAGTAACGATTAACTAACAAATGAAACCACCAATAAACAATGACTTATGCCTTGCACCTAAACTCTCGCCCGCTTAAAATGGCTATGGGGATGTAATGCCTGCAATGACTTTGTAGTCAAGTCTAGCATGTAATATGCACGGTACGATCTGTCAATTAAACTTTAAGCAAACTCACAACTTGGGGAAGAACTATGGATTTTGTCGTTCTAAATGACGATGCTGCACAACTCAAAACCCATTGCATAATTGTTGGTGTATTTGAAAAAGCGGACTTACCCGCAGTCACACAGAAAATTGATGCTGCCAATGGTTCAATTATAAAAGCCTGTGTGGATGCCGATGATTTTAGTGGCAAACTAGCAGAAACCCAGTTAATCCGTGTGAGCAATAGCCCTTGTGAACGAATTCTTTTAGCTGGCTGTGGTAAAGCTGAGGAGTTTGACGCCATCGCTTTTCGTAAAGTCATGAGCGCCGCCGTCAAGGCTGTTAAATCCACAGGCTCTCAGGAATGTGTTTGCACCTTGGCACAACTTCCTAGCTGCGACCAAAGCTCCATTCCAAGACTGGTGTTCAATGGCTCGGCGGCTTGTGTTGATGCCCTATACCATTTTTCGCTAACAAAACGTAAAAAAGAAGAAGAAGGAAAAGTCAAACTGAGCAAATTAAGCTGGGCAATCGATGCCAGCGCCGATAGTAACGCGTGTAGTGAAGCAGCACGGCAAGGTAATGCGCTAGGTATGGGCATTAATCTAGCCAAGGAATTAGGCAATTTACCCGGAAATATCTGCACCCCATCTTATTTGGCCGAACAAGCCAAGGGCATGGGCAACCATTTTTCGCCACTCAAAGTGAATATCCTCGAAGAATCAGATATGGAAAAATTGGGCATGGGTGCCCTATTGTCAGTTTCTAAAGGCAGCCGCGAACCAGCCAAACTCATCGTCATGGAATGGACCAACGGCCCTAAGGGACAAGCGCCAGTCGTTTTAGTCGGCAAAGGTCTAACATTTGATGCCGGTGGTATTTCCATCAAACCATCAGAAGCTATGGATGAAATGAAATATGATATGTGTGGTGCAGCTAGTGTTTTTGGCACCATTAAAGCCATGGCGGAAATGGATTTAAAAATTAATGTGGTGGGTATTGTTCCCAGCTCGGAAAATCTTCCCGATGGAAATGCTAACAAACCAGGCGATATTGTGACCAGTCTTTCAGGTCAAACCATTGAAATCCTTAATACAGATGCCGAGGGACGCTTGATTTTGTGTGATGCTTTGACCTATGCAGAACGCTATCAGCCCGCCTTAGTCATTGATATTGCTACTTTAACCGGTGCATGTGTCATCGCTTTAGGCAAACATGCCAGCGGTTTATTCACAAAAGATGATACACTAGCAAATGATATAATTTCTGCAGGGAATTATGCGACTGACCGAGCCTGGCGCATGCCTTTATGGGATGACTACCAGGAGCAACTCAAAAGCAATTTTGCAGATATGGCCAATGTCGGCGGTCGTGAAGGTGGCAGTATTACTGCGGCTTGTTTTCTTGCGCGTTATACCAAAGCTTATACCTGGGCTCATTTGGATATCGCAGGATCGGCTTGGATCTCAGGTGCGAATAAGGGTGCAACTGGACGACCTACAGGTTTATTGACTCGGTTTTTAATTCAACGTGCCGACTAAGTTAAGCATTTGATCCTTGGGTACATAACTTGCTGTTGACAATTTAAGCATAATCAAGCGACACACTAATGACACAAGTGGATTTTTATTTATTAAGCCAAGACAACGAAACTGCACGATTGCAGTTTAGCTGTCGTCTGGTGGAAAAAATCTATAAAAAAGGTCACCGCTTACACATTTGCGCTGAAAATCAGCAGCAGTTAAATCAGCTAGACGATTTATTATGGACTTTCCGCCAAGGCAGTTTTGTCCCACACGAAAAAAACACCTACGATGAACAGGTGCCGGTTAGTTTAAGTATGGATGCTGCAAACCCACCGAAGAATCACGATATTTTGCTTAATTTAGCTCCATCAATTCCACAAAATCCTGGCCTATACCAACGTATAGCTGAAGTGGTTGCGGCTGATGAATCGAGTAAAGCCAATGCGAGACAGCGTTTCAAAGCCTATCGCCAGCAAAATATTATTATTGAAACCCATACACTATAGAGTTGGTAAGCACCTACTATGGCCAAAAAGAACCAAGACAGTGAATTAGAGTTATCTGAAATCGAATCCATCGCCGAAGACTTGAGTGATATTGGGGACATCGATGGCAGTATTTCTCAAATTGACCCGGATAGCGAAAAATCCTTGGGCGACTTAAGCAGTATTAATGATGACGAACTTATTGGTGATTTATCCCTACTTGATGAAGCCATTGCTGAACTTGATGGCGGCCAAGAAAATTCAACTGATAGCCAACCCGATATTTCCAGCATAACGGAGACCAGCAGCGCATCCCATATTGAATCAGGCTTGAGCCTCGCTGACGATGAAGAATCTGCGCTCATGGCGCCACCTAGTCCTTCAGAGAGTAGCTTGACTAGCAATGTTAATGATAGCGAAGACGATGTTCCCACTTTAAGTGAAGACGCTATTGTAGGACAAATGCCCAGTCGCCAAACTGAAGCTGCAAGCCAAATGGATTCTAGCTATGAATCCGAATTAGAACTCGCAGGCGATAGTCAAAATACCGCAAAACACGAATCTCAACTCTCAGACATTGCCAGTACACTTTCAGAAATCAGCAATAGCACACAAGATAATTCTAGTGAATTAACTCAAAATGCTTCCCAACTTGAACAAACCAACGCTAAACCGAGTTCCACACGTCGTAGCGAATCAGGTGATGGCTTTTCGGCCTTGCTCCACGCGCAAATAGCCAATAAAATTGACGCATTAGTAATGGATGCAATTCACTCAGTCAGCAATGAGTTAAATCACAAAATGGCTTTAAAATTGGAAGTGATGATCATGAACGCCATCGACAAGGCCTTGCCGGCCATCATGTCGAATATCTCGAATGAGTTGCGCAACGAATTGGAAAAACAAATTCGCGCCGACTTACCCAGCATCGTCAACGAATTAGTCGGCGAAATGTCTGAGGCAGAAAGCGAATAAGTCTGTTACATCTAAAAGAAAGAAGCACCTTTTGCGAGCCGAGGCACACATTCTTTCAGCTTAATGTTTCACAAAAATTAATTCATCCGTGTTAAATCCAAGGCTTCGGCTTTTTTCAACAAAATGCTTAATCACATCCTGATTTATTTCAGGCTTGCGCGCTAGCAACCATAAATACGATGTGCTGTTACCACTGACGAACGCGTATTGGTAATCGGGCTGATCCAGCTCAAACACCACATAGGACGCATAAAACGGACCGAAAAAAGAAACTTTTAAATGCGCTTCTGTTTCGCTCCCGACAAAATAAGCTTTGCCCTCGGCTTGCTTCCACTGCTGCTTATTTTCATCAAATCCACGGTTAATCACTCGAAGGCCACCATCATCACGAAGACTATATTCTGCTGTTACTCGCTGTAATCCACGCTCGAATGAATGATCTAAGCGAGCAATTTCGTACCATTGCCCAAGATATTTTTCACTAATAAAGTCTTCAACAACCTTAACGCCCTCGGGAATACCAACACAGGCGCTTAAGCAAACAGACACGAGGATTAGAAAAAAATATTGATAGTTTGTTCTCATTGAAAAATACCTTTCATCCGTGAAATGTAGTTTTTACAAAATAAGTATCATATGTTGCTAAACAAAATCTTCTGTCGAAAAAAGTCCAAAAATACTCGCGCTTTAGCAGAAAGATGTTTGCGATTGGAATAAAGCGCGAATAATTGATTAATAGGAAGATTTTTTATTTCAAAAGCACATTCAGGCAACACTTCAAGCACTTCACCCGTTTGCAGATAGGGTTTGACTAACAAATCGGGCAATACGGTCAGGCCCACATGTTGGCGTAGTGCTGAGATCATCATTGGCACCGTATTGACCCTGATGTTACCGCGCAAGGTAACCACCCGTTCTTCGCTTTGATGTCTCACTATGAGATGCTCAAAATCCTCGAACAAAATAAAATTTTGTCTTGCCAAGTCATCCACATTATTGATATTTCCAACCCGGTGCAAATACGCTGGCGTCGCGTACAAAAGCATTTTTATTTTTCCAAACGGCACAGCCACATATGAGCTATCACGCATTACGCCCACGCGAATCACTAAATCCAAACGCTCTTCAATTACGTCTTGAAACTGATCATTGCATTCAAGATGTAAATCTATTTCGGGATACATCGACAAAAACTCGCTCAGATGCGGTGCGAATAAAGCTTCTGTCCAAGTATGCGGCGCACTTATTCGCAACACCCCCGATGGTTTTTCTTTGTAATTACTCACCGCCAAATTTGCTTCAAATACATCGCGCTGAATTTGTCGCACTTTGTTGTAATAGATTTCACCGGCTTCGGTGAGACTTAAACGTCGCGTGGTGCGTTGTAATAAACGCACGCCGAGCTGCTCTTCTAAAGAATTGATCTGCCGAGAAATCGTAGGCTGTGATAAACCCAAATTTCGTGCGCTCGCAGAGAAACTACCATTTTCAACAACGGAGATAAAAGCCTGCATAGCGCCAAGTAATTGATTATTTTCCATTTCATCGCTTTATTTATTCATCTGATGAATAAATACTATACCGAAACCACGTATTATCAAATAATAATATTTAATTGATAATACTCACACCCTCTATACAAACAAAGGATTCATCATGAGTGAGTTTACTATTCAAGGAAAAACGGCCTTGGTCACAGGCGCTAATCGTGGCATTGGTGCGGCATTCGTCAAAGCGCTCGTCAATGCTGGCGCGCAAACCGTTTACGCCGGTGTGCGAGATATGGATGCTTTACGCACCATGCAACAACAATATACAAATACAGTAAAACCTATTCATTTGGATGTGACTAATAATGATCATATAGCGACCGTGGCGAGCACCATCCCTCAACTGGACTTATTAATCAATAATGCCGGCATTGCCCATGGTGCAAACGCAATTTCAGAGAATGCTCTTGAGATCGCACGCCTAGAAATGGAAACCAATTTTTTTGCTGCTGTGAATTTAACGCTGGCTTTATTGCCAAAACTACAGCAATCAGCTCACGCAGGCATTATTAATATTTGCTCGATTGCGGCCATTAGTAATTTCCCAAACCTCGCCCCTTACTCCGCCAGCAAAGCTGCCCTGCACTCTTTTACTCAGGGCTTACGCGCCATATTAGGCAAAACATCGACGCGTATTGTCGGCGTCTATCCAGGTCCTATTAACACACGTATGGCCGAGGGCTGGGAAGTTGAAAAAGGCGAAGCGGACGATGTGGCGCAACAAAGTTTAGCTGCACTTAGTAACGATCAAAATGATGTGTTCCCGGATGCATTTTCGCAACACATGATAGATTTGTTTCTACAACACCCCCAAGAATTGGAAAAAGCCTTTGCCGCTACCTTAGAGCAATAAATCCCAAACGATATCCCCGGCTCCAGTGCCGGGGTATTTTCTTGCAACTGCCCATGCCCTCATTAATCTAAATTCCGTGCTGTGTTGAACGATACATAATTAATGCGAACCACCGCTTGCTCACTAACGTGACTGCATTCTTTGAAACTAGGCACATTAAAAACAATGAATAGATTTATAAGCAATTACAAACAAGGATTGTTAGTACTCATCTTTCTTATAAGCCTTAGCCCCGCCAGTCAGGCCGCTTATTTGTTTGATTTTGGTATGCACTTTGGAGGTGACGTGATTGATAGTTTTACGCTAAGCAATCAAAATGGTGACAAACGATACGGTGAAGTAAAAGCAGGAAGTGGTTTCAAACTTAGTTTGGGTTTACTTATTCCTTATGACTCTGACCAACGCTTAAGTGCATCAATATTACTCGGTTACAAAACGCATAGTGCCTCCGCCATTAATGGCAAAATGGGATTTAGTTCCTACCCAATTGAAGTTTTACAAAACATTAATTTACATAACAAACTACGCTTGGGTTTAGGTGCGATATATTATTTACAGCCTATGTTTGTCTGTGAAATTACTGCTGGCTGCGACTATTCACTGCGAATGAGAGAAAACTTAGGTTTCGTGATGCAACTTGATTTGATATCACCACTCAAGGAAGACTCACCCAACAAACAACGCGCCTCCATGGGCGTGCGTTTTTACAAGGCCAATTTTAAATTACAAAGCGGTATTTTTGACGGCGTTGCTCAACCCATCAACCAAGACATAACACTCAATGGTGACAATTTTTCAATTTTCATTGGCATACAGTTCTAATTCATTTGCTATCTAAACTAAGTATCGCTTAAAAACCGCCGCTAATGAGTGATGCAAAAATAACCAAACAAACTTGTCAACTATTGCAATTATTTGCACTATCTTGCATATTAATTTCCGACAGTTTCACTAAGTTATAGACATGTATAAAAATTTTGCTAAAGGAATTGAAAAAAATATGGATATCAGTACCTCGGCGGTTCCACAGGCGACCGCTGCTTTAAATGATTTTTCGGTTAACCACGACAGTATTCAACAAGTTTTGAACTATCTGCTAGAACAACCCTATTTGTCTGCTGCAGATATTGCTGCAAAAGAAAATTTATCACTCACTCAAATGCAAGTTATTTATCAGAAAATTCAAACCCAGCCCATTTATCAAAGACAATTGCACACCTCAGATAATCGAGATTATTTTGATACGGTGAACAATCATTTTGCAAAAAATCAATACACGATTGTTTTTTTTGTTGGTTTATATTGCCCAGCACGATGCCATTTTTGTCCTAGCGTTGAAATACATGATAATGGATTTCGTGAACTTTTTGTTTTTGAAAGCCAAACCCCCGAGCGCAAAAAAATGGCGTTGGAAGACTTCGAAAGGTTGTTTGATCAATTGGCCGATCAACAAAACCAAGGAAAAAAAATTAATATCAAAATCTCGGGTGGACTGGAACCTTTTACTGATACAAAAACCATCCGCTGGATTTTAACACTCGCACGCCAACACAACATCAACACCACCATATTCACCAACGGCATGTTGCTAAAAATGAAAAAAAATCGAACATTGGCGCTGATGTGTGACAACTTACGCATTAGTTTGAGCACATCTGATGACGATAGCTTTAAGCAAGCCTATTTTGGCGAACATAAAAAAAATAAACCCATTATCACAATACATCAATTAGGGGATGCATTGGGTCAACTCATCACTGAACGTAACCAATCAGACTCCAACACACAGGTGGGTATTAACACCGTGGCTGGAGAATTCAATTTTCATGAATTACCGGCACTGGTGGATTTTATTGTGCACAAAGGCATCGACTATATGGAAATCAAAGGTGAATATTTCGAACAAAAAACAGAAACCTGGTTCAAACAATTAGAGCAATCACTTGAGGTCATTACCGCCCAAATGGTCAATAAAAAAATTGGCCGCACCACAATCAATATCACCGGCTCGCTCGGTCGACATAATTTTTATAATCGAGCACCCAGCGGTCTTTGCCGGGCGAGCGATCAGGCACGGCATAAAATGTTTATCAATCCTTTTGGTGAATGCACTCCAGTGCATTATTGGGCGTATCCCAATGGCGGCAAACAAGAAAGCAATAGTGAGTTTTGTGGCGCGCTCGATAGAAAAACCGGGTTAGCACAGGTCATCCAACAAGCGAACTCAATGAGCACCTTGCACTATTCAAAACTGAATCCATTTGAACTCATCCTATCATTGGAAAGTGAACGTCAACGCAAAGACCTCGAGTACGGCATTCCCGCAAACTTTAATCCTTATTTGCCTTCTGATATGCTTCATCTAGTTAAATAAAATAAAATGAGTCAACAAGCATGTTATATGAACTACGTTTTTATTATATCGCAGCAGGCAAGCGTGATGAATTTGTAAGAATAATGGACGAGCAAATCATTCCGTTTCAAATCCAACAAGGCATGAATATTCTCGGCAGTTTCATCGATCATGAGGATGCGGATTGTTATATCTGGCTGCGCAGTTATAACGATGAAAACGACAAACAAAAACTTTATGATAAAGTTTATGGCAGTGATACTTGGCAAAAGCAAATTCGACCGTTATTCGCTGATCTGTTAATTCGTGAAAAAACAGCGGTACATATGCTATCACCAACAAAAGCGATGCCGAACATAGTTTAACGATTAAAAGCGCCAACCAACGCCGTATTGAATGGCATAAAAACCGCCATCGTCAATATTTCGAAATATTTCAGCACCCAAGGTCACGAGCGTTGACGAATCAAAAACCAATGCAACTTCCAAATCCGATTGCAAACTGGTTTTTTTCAACCAACGACGACTCAGGGCCATGTTGCTACGAAGATTCAGCCATGCTTCCAGTCGCGCCCGAGGAAAACGATAGTTAAACATTTGAAAGCCACTCATGAAACTCAACGCTTTAAACGGATGATATTGATCAACAACCAAGTCATTCACTTTTTGCAGTTCATCACGCAAGCCTAGACTAAAGGCACTGCCAATATTCCAACGAGGATTAAAATGATAACGCAATTGAAAGCGTTTAATTAATGCGGACTGAGTAATAATGCGGGAAGTGTTATCATTCAAGGTATCCGCTAAATACCGCGATCGATGCATCATTAAATCTTGAATATATAAACTCCAATGATAATTGTCATAACTCAAAGATGTTTGTACCAGCGGGGGAGCTTCAGCGGATGCGTTGACCGGTGCAGCAATCGCCAATGACAAGGTGAAGGTGAAGGTGAAGTTGATAATCAATAAAAAACTGAAACAATCACAAAGAAATTTTTTTTTGCCACAACGCTTGATCAACACCCCAACCCCCAACCGAATAATTGTCTAAACCGGAATCTAAGTTTACCATGACTCCAAGCATGAATAAGCAAGGCTTTACCCCGTACTGCTCGCGGTTAAATAAGCTTACTATTTTAAACGCGGAGGTATCTATAAATTCTGATAGTAATTTTTATTCCGCCATTAAGGATTTTACAGTGGCCAATTTAAGGGAATAGCGTTAAGGTATGGCATCGAAAAAGGGCTTGAGTGTTGTTTAAAATAAATAGCTTGTGTAAACCCGAGTGTTTTACCAGGAATCAGAAATAGGGCTTTACGCAAGGCTTAGTCAATAATATCCTACGCACACAATCAACTATTTTAAAACACGCACAAGCCTGCTGTTGCAAGACCCTGAAGGATTCAGGGAAAGGCAAACCAAAACCATTGCTGGGAGGAGCGAGCACCAATGGGAGACGTGATAGCAACCAACCAAACCATTCTGGTGGTTGGCGGCGGGATTAGCGGCATATCTGCTGCAATCGAAGCTGCTGAATGCGGTAAACAAGTCATACTACTAGAAAAAAGTCCTAGCCTTGGCGGCCGGGTAAGTCAACTCCACAAATATTTTCCAAAACTCTGTTTTCCAAGCTGCGGTATCGAAATCAATTTACGCCGCATCAAAGCCAACAAAAACCTTCGTGTCATTACCATGGCGGAAGTCGCCAAAGTCACAGGGGACGCGGGTAATTATTCAGTCGAGGTGAAAATCGCACCGCGCTTTGTTAATGAAAAATGTACCGCTTGTGGTGATTGCAGCAATGCAGTAGAAAGCGAATTTGATGATGAATTCAACTACGGCCTAAAACAACGTAAAGGCGCATACTTGGTTTCCAATATGGCGTATCCACAACGTTATGTTATTGATCCACGCATGATCGGTAGTGAGGATGCAAACAAAGCCAAAGACGCATGTAAAGTGGGCGCAATTGATTTGCAAATGCAGGAAGAAAGCTTAACCATCAACGTGGGCGCGATTATTTGGGCCACGGGCTGGAAACCGTATGATGCAAAAAAAATCCAACCCTATGGTTACGACCGTTTCGCCAACGTGGTGACCAATGTGGAATTCGAACGCATGGCTGACGCCTTTGGTCCGACGGGAGGTAAAATCTTACGTCCTTCCGATGGCAAAGAAGCCAAAAACATAGCGTTTATACAGTGTGCCGGTTCACGTGATGAAAATCATTTGAAACATTGTTCACGAATTTGTTGCATGGCTTCACTTAAACAAACGACCTATGTGAGTGAACGTGAAGGTAAGTCCACCGTCTATTATATCGATATTCGTGCTATCGACCGTATTGATGATTTTTATCAAAAAGTACAAGCCGATGAGAATGTCAGTTTTATAAAATCCAAAGTGGCCAATATTATCGAAGATAAAGACGGCAACCCTATACTCAAGGGCGTGGATACCGAAGGTTATAACCGATATGAAAACCAGCATGACTTGGTGGTGTTAGCCACCGGCATGGAACCCAGCATTCCAGCGGATGCATTTCCCATGGATATTAAGATTAATGAAGAAGGTTTTATTGAAGCCGATGAGTCCAACGGCGCGATCTTCGCGGCGGGATGTTCGAGCGATGCCTTAGACGTTAATCGTGCGGTTCAACAAGCGACTGGCGCGGCCTTACGTGCAATTCAAGTCGTGAATAAAGTTGCTGGGATGGAGGGTTAAGCAGTGTCAGAAGCAGAAATGAAAATCGGCGCCTACTTATGCAAAGGTTGTGGCATAGGCGAGCGTCTGGATATGAGCGCCATCGCCATGATAACCGAGCGCGAAGCAAAAGCACATATTGTTAAAGAGCATGATTTTTTGTGCGGTGAAGAAGGCGTAAGTCTGATTCAAAATGATATTGATAACGAAGGTGTTAATCGTGTCGCTATTGGTGGCTGCTCACGCAGAGCCAAAACCGAAGCCTTTACTTTTGGTGATATCCCCGTCACGCGCGCTAATTGGCGTGAAGGTGTTATTTGGATTCGCCCCGATACCGACGAAGCGCGTGAAACCACCAATGATATGGCCGCAGATTATATTCGCATGGCTGTGGCTGAAGTGAAATTCATGCACAAACCCGAACCTAACGAAGAACGTGCGACTAACAATCGTCTGCTCGTCGTTGGTGGTGGTATTAGTGGCATGACTGCCGCTGTGGAAGCATCTAAAGCCGGGTATCCAGTGACCATCGTGGAAAAAACGGGAGCACTGGGCGGTATTGCCGCACAATTGCATAAACGTGTTCCTGAAAAATCACCATTTGCTGAGCCCGTTGACACCGGCGTTGCAGAATTAATTGCCGCTATTGATGCGGATAAAAATATTGAAGTTTGTTTGAATTCAACCTTAGCCAAAACCGATGGCGCACCGGGACGTTTCGAGGTCACCGTTGCTACCGAAAGTGGATCGACTGAAGAAAAAACTTTTGGCGCAATTGTGCAAGCGTCAGGTTTCACACCTTATGATGCCAATAAACTGCCCGAACTAGGTTATGGCAAATCTGCAGATGTCATCACACAACTTGAGCTTGAAAAACTAGTCAACGATGGTGCTGGTGATATTATTAAACGCCCATCGGACGGCAAACAAGTTAGCAGTGTTGCATTTGTGCAATGTGCCGGGCAACGCTCCGACAAAGAAGGTCACTTACCCTATTGTTCGGGTCATTGTTGTACCACATCGATTAAACAAGCGTTATATTTCAAACAATCCAACCCTGGTATCGACACCAACATTATTTATACAGATTTACGTACACCCGGTGCCGGAGGTGAAGATTTTTATCGTTCAGGTCAAGACAAAGGCGTGACTTTTACTAAAGGTAATGTGAGTGAAGTTTCAAGTGAAGGTGATAGTCTCGCCGTTAAATTCAAAGATTTAATTTTAAACGAAGACGCTCAGGAGAATGTCGACTTAGTGGTTTTAGCCACAGGCATGGTGCCAAACTCTGGCCCCAATATCGATTCAGAACTCACTGAGGAAGAAAAAAATGCCGAAGAAAAACCGATTTCGATTTTGAATCTGAATTATCGCCAAGGCAGCGACATGCCACAGTTGAAACACGGTTTTAATGATTCACATTTTATTTGTTTTCCTTATGAAACCCGTCGTACAGGTATTTATACATCGGGCCCCGTGCGTCGACCCATGGATATTTTCCAAGCTAAAGAAGACGCCACCGGTGCAGCACTAAAAGGTATTCAAGCCATTGAGAATGCCGCCTTAGGTCGCGCCGCTCATCCCCGCTCAGGTGATTTGTCGTTTCCCAGTTTTCAAAAATCCGGTTGTACACAATGTAAACGTTGCACCGTGGAATGCCCGTTCGGCGCTATCGATGAAGATGAGCAGCGTTACCCACAATTCAATGAAGCACGCTGTCGACGTTGTGGAACGTGCATGGGTGCCTGTCCCGTGCGAGTTATTAGCTTTAAAAACTACTCCGTCGACTCGGTCGGTCAGCAAATTAAAAACGTCGAAATGCCCGATGAATTCGATGAAAAACCAAGGATTCTTTTATTAGCTTGTGAAAATGACGCTTATCCTGCCTTGGATATGGCCGGTATGAATCGCATCGAATACAGTGCGTTTATTCGCATAATTCCCGTGCGTTGCCTCGGTTCGGTGAACTTGATTTGGATTACTGATGCCCTAAACAGCGGTTTTGACGGCGTTATGCTCATGGGTTGTAAAAAAGGTGAGAACTATCAATGTCACTTTGTTAAAGGTTCAGAATTAGCACAAATTCGTACCAGCAAAGTTGATGATACCTTACAAAGTTTATCACTGGAGCCTGAGCGCGTGGAAACCCACGAAGTTGCAATCACCGACATCGAACGTATTCCACAATTGATTAACGATATGGCGGCCACCATCGAACGGATTGGCATGAGCCCATTTAAGTTCTAGGAGCAAATAAATGAGCAATGGAAATACCGCATTAGCCGAAAAATATCGCAATAATTTTTTGCAAGAAGTCATAGCTAATGTCGAAGAAGGCGAATGGGTACGCATGTGTATGCAATGTGGCGTTTGTGCAGGCTCATGTCCATTAGGCAATGCCTGGGCGCATACACCACAAGAAATCTTCATGATGATACGCGCGGGTAAACGTGAAGAGGTTTTGACCTCAGACTCCATGTGGATGTGTACCTCATGTTACAACTGTATCGTGCGTTGTCCACGTAAATTGCCGATTACTCATATCATGCATGGCTTGGCGCATTATGCTGAACGCATGGGTTTGGCACCAAAAAACCAACCCACCCGTAAATTTGCTTTAGAGTTTTGGAAAAACTTAACAAAAACCGGTCGAGTAAATGAAACCAGTTTAGGTGTGAAGCTATATTTCATTGATGGTTTTGTATCCGGCATTAAAAAAGGATTAGCCGCTTTACCTTTGGGCTTACGCATGTTCAAAACCAAACGACTCGATCCCATGGCAATGATTTCCAGTTCTGGGTGTAAGGGCAAAGGCGACATCCACAAAATTTTAGCCAAGGCGAAAGCAATCGAAGACGCCAAGTTTCAATCGAAAAACGCTTAAGGAGCAAAGCATGTCAAAGAAACAATATTCTTTTTACCCTGGATGTTCTTCTGAGAAAAAAGGCTCAGCGTCAAACTACATGACCTCAGTGGACGCCATGTGTGATGTGCTTGATATTCAATTGAATGAAATTCCTGATTGGAATTGCTGCGGTGCTTCGATTGGTTATGCCGGTGGTGGTGAATTGCCTCGACTTGCATTGAATGCACGAAATCTTGCGTTGTCTGAAGAAGCGAATCCAGGACAAGATGTGGTCGCCACTTGTGCGGCTTGTTGGTTATCCGCACGT
>Ga0224506_10001670_pt1 | contig 15706 bp, 16 predicted proteins | sample SF_Jan12_sed_USG_2_FD_169108 | JGI IMG/M metagenome (GOLD analysis project Ga0224506, IMG submission 169108) | Sediment microbial communities from San Francisco Bay, California, United States - SF_Jan12_sed_USGS_8_1 | ecosystem: Environmental > Aquatic > Marine > Sediment | place: USA... | reverse complement strand
TGCGAGAACCCTCTACATAGATCTTCTTCGATGCGGTAAAGGGTTGTACCACCTCGGCGGAGAGCTTGCCGGACTGGCGGAGAAATTCTTTGGGATTGGCACTCATTTGATCGTCCTCTTCAATAACAGGACGCAGCGACTTGTTTCTATAGAAGTTGCTGCTTCCCTACGCTGGCATTAACCAGATCAGGTTCTAAGGGTCTATCTCAGTATCACGCGACGGCGTGAAACACCCCTAGCGGCATTTCCGACATTCTAGCACAGGTACTGAATTGAATGATGATTTTGCCTCGTTTGCAGGAATTTCGCATTTCATCATATGAATATGAAAAAAATCAGCCATATTTACATGGTGTCTATAACAAAAATAAAACATGGAGATTAAGGATATGAAACCATTTGTGATTATGGCGCTACTTTGTATGCTCCCTGGTTACATCAGTGCGGAAGATAAAAGAAAAAGAATCATCGCACTGGATGCTGGACAGGCATTACTTTCAGGAATGTTAATCGAGTCTCCACTACTAATATTCCGGTACGAAATGCCACTATCGAATACGGCGCCCAAAAACCGCTCGCGACTTTTTAGCCTTTACACCGGTTCACTCTGTGCAAATAACTGCTGGGACTATATTGCCATGGGGGCTGGTATGCGTACCTATAAAGGCGCCTATGCAGACAGTAGCTATATTTCCTACGATGTCATTGTAGGCTCGCATGAACGAGATGGCCTTGTCGCAGGTGCTAATATCGGACTGGGCTTTACCACCATTGCAGGGAAAAACCTTATCGCTGACCCTTACATCAAGGTCGGCACAGGTGGAACTACCATCGGCATGAATATCGGGATGATGTTTTAAACATTCATCTACAGAAGTCAGGGCGGTCAAGACCGGGAGATAAAGTCCACCACATGTTTAATCGTCTTGCGGTTACGCAGGATACGACGATGACCCAAGCCTCGGGTCTCCAGCAGCTCGGAACCTTGCCAGGCCTGATGCAGTCGCTGCCCATGGCTGACGTCCACATCGTGGTCGTCGTGGTCGTGGACGATCAATGCGGGAACCCCCTTGATGCGTCTGGCATTGGACTCGGGGGAGATACATTCCCAGATATCCTCCCCCATTCCGGTCGTCATACGTTGCTCGATGCGCCGTTCCAGCCGCTGCTGTACTGATCCGGGGATACGCATGGCCTCGCAGAAACGTTCCACCAGATAACGGATAGAAGCAGGTGAGCTAATACTTACTACCCTTGAAACCGCAAGATGGTGGTTGAGGGCATAGGCGGTAACGGCACCGCCAAAGGAGTGGGCGATCACCGCCTCCATCGGGCCAAACTTCTCAACTACAGCCCGGGTTGCTTCGCAAAGACGAAAGATCGTCGTCCAACGGCCGGGGCTGTCACCATGGCCGGGGCCATCAAAGGCCAGCACCCGATAGCCCGCATCGATCAGTGGCTGGGCAAATCCGGCCAATTGGGTGCCCCGTCCGTTCCAGCCATGGATCAGGAGGACGCCTGGGCCTTCATTGCCCCACTGATAGACCGCCACCTCACCGTACTCTGTAGTCACGCTACTACGTACGGACTCGGCCTCCCAGCGCTGCTCCCGCCCCGGTGCCGGATGACGCCGGGTGGAGAACCACAGACGATAGGCATACCATGCTCCAAGACCTGGCAACAGAGGTGACAGATACCGGAAACACCAGCGCAATATGCGCAGGTTTATTGAGATCTTGCGGCGACCACCACGCTTTTTCAGATAGTCCTCTTTTATTGCCGGTCTGTCCGATCCTGATGCAGGAGTAGCCATAGGTATTTTGTATTCCAAGTTATTGAATTTATTTATTCTATTCGAAAATACTTATTTTCAATATGCTTATCATTCGATTTATAAGACTATCCTAAATCTGCCTTTTCGATGCTCATAAATGCTTGTATCCGTGATTCAAACCGCTTAACCTTTTCATCTTGTCATGGAACACAATAGGAAGTGAATGAACGCTCTTAATCTCGTACAAGCCCGTTTCAACATGGTAGAACAACAGATCCGTCCCTGGGACGTATTGCATCAGGATATTCTGGTGTTGCTTGAGAAGCTGCCACGCGACGAATTTGTATCTGAAAACTATAAGAACCTGGCCTATGCCGATATGCGCATCCCGCTGGGTCATGGTCAGTTCATGATGGAGCCCAAGATCGAGGCCCGTATTCTTCAGGCACTGGAAGTGCAGACAAACGAAAAGGTGCTGGAGATCGGTACCGGTAGCGGTTACCTGACCGCCCTGTTGGCCTCGCAGGCCGCACATGTGACCAGTGTCGAGCTCCATCCGGAGCTGCAGTTGGAGGCCAAACAGCGCCTGGCCGCCCACGATATTACCAATGTCACGCTGGAAAGCGGTGATGCGGCAACCGGCTGGGATGGTAAATACGATGTCATCGTCATCACCGGTTCCATGCCACTGATGCCCGAACAGTACAAACAGGCACTGAATACCGGAGGCCGTCTGTTCGTCATCTGTGGCGATTCCCCTGCGATGGAGGCACGCCTGATTACCCGTCTGGGTGAAAATGAGTTCACCGACGAGGCCCTGTTTGAAACCGATCTGCCCGCTTTGGAAAACGCCCCACAGCCCGATCGATTCTCCCTCTAGTTCCTCTATGCGTCATTTCAGCGTTGGACAACTTCACGACTACCTCAGCCGGGTGGCTACACCACCTGTGCTGCTGGATGTGCGTGAGCCGTGGGAATACGATATCTGTCGTCTTCATGATTCGACTCTGATCCCGATGGGTCAACTGGCCAACCGCGTGCAAGAGCTGAACAAGGATGAAGAGACCGTGGTGATCTGTCATCATGGCGTACGCAGTCTGCAGGTGTGCTATTTTCTCACCAGTGCAGGATTTACCAATCTAATTAATCTATCAGGTGGACTTGCAGCATGGGCGCTGGATATCGACAAAGACATGGCTACCTACTGATCCGGTCGCTGTTTCTGCTGATCTGCATCCCTGTTCCACTGCTTGCCGATGATCTGATCTCCACCTATCAGCTCGCCCTGCAACAGTCCCCTGAAATGCGTATTCTGGAAGCCGAGATGCAATCCGGTGAGGCAAATCGTCGTATCGCCCTGGCTGGCCTGCTCCCCTCTTTGGAGATCTCGGCCCAGCAAAGCGGCAACACCAGGGAATCTATCCTGCCAGTGGCGGCACCGGACACCTATAGCAGCCTCGGTTATTCGCTTTCCCTGACTCAGCCCCTCTACGATGGTAGTGCCTCATCAACCTATGATGCTGCGCGTCTGGAGAGCAATCGAGCTGCCTATCTCTACCAGTCCCGTCGCCAGAACCTGATGGTGGAGCTGGCACGTGCCTACTTTCAGCTTCTTTCGGCCCAATCCAACCTGCAGCTGGCGAAATCTGAGCACGAGGCCCTTACTCTGCAATTAAAGGATACAAAGAAGCGCTATCGTCTGGGACTAAACACAATGATGGAAGTGCATGAAACTCAGGCCCGCTTCGACCTGTCATCGGCCAATATACTGGTGATCAGCCAACAGCTGGACACCTATCGTGAACAATTGGCTCTGTTTACCGGTCAGGCACCGGGGCCACTGCGTTCTCAGCTGGATAACATGGTGCTCTATTCACCGGATCCTGTATCCATAGTTGAGTGGGAACAACTGGCACGACAACATCATGCCCGTCTCAAGGCCAGTCTAGCTGCTACAGCAGCAGCCCGGGCACGCCTTTCCGCTCAGCAGAAGGCCCATCTGCCAACACTGGAGCTGGGCTATGACTATAAACATAGCAGCAACGATGGTAGTTCCCCTCTGGAACAGAATACCCAGAGTCTGGCGGTAGAATTTACCCTGCCGCTCTACTCCGGTGGAGAGACCAGTGCCAGGGTTGCCCTGGCCAGGGCACTGCTGCACAAGAGCCGCGCAGAAGAGGAACTAATCCATAGACAGGTATTGGGAGCTGTACGGCAGGACTACTTGCGCCTGAAAAGTACTATAAACCGGGTCAAGGCATTACGCCGTGCGCTGATGTCACAACAGAGCTCGCTGAAGGCCACCGAGGTCGGGATCAGGATAGGCAAACGTACCAACCTGGAGCTTCTGAATGCACGCCAGGAGATGCTCAATGCCAAGTACAACTATAACCGTGCACGATACGACTATCTGGTTACAACACTGGAGCTATACCGTAGTGCCGGAATTCTCGATGAAACCAAGCTACAAATGGTCAATAACTGGTTACAATAGCCCTGTAAATACTTAAGGTTGTCTCTATTATGCTTTGCCAGTCAGATCAATCCCAGCTCCTGCTGATAGATATCCAACAGCGCCTCGCGGCTGTAATGGATCAATCATTACATGACCGTGCCATAGCGAATAGCGTGGTTCTGGCAACGGCGGCATCACTACTGGATATTCCACTGACCGTGACACGCCAATATCCACAAGGGCTGGGAGAGCTGGTCACAGAGGTCCAGGCTGCGCTGCCAAAGGATCAGGTATTGATCGACAAAACAGGCTTTTCCTGTTGTGCCGAGACGACCTTTAACAACGCGATCAACAAACAGCGAAAGCAAGTTATCATCACCGGTATGGAAAGTCATGTCTGTGTCCTGCAGACCGCACACGAACTGGCAGAGCAGGATTATCAGGTCTATATCGTCGAGGACGCTGTATGCTCGCGCCAACGACTCTCGCATAACAATGCGATAGCGCGTATGCGCCAGGCCGGTATGATCATCACCAACACTGAATCTGTGCTCTTTGAATGGTTACGAGATGCACGACATGAGCAGTTCAAGTCCATCTCGCAGATGATTAAATAATGGATCTGGAGTCACTAACCCCCTCCCCTGCTGCCGGCTTTGATATGCCACTGGCACTGCTTACTGCCTGCCATCAGCGCATCCTGCACTTTTGTAGCATGCTCGAGCGGCTTGCTGAACATATAGAGAAATATGATTTGGATCTGCAGGCTACAGAGACGGCAAAACTGATATATAAATATTTTTCTACCGCAGGCCGGCATCATCACGAGGATGAAGAGAATGATCTGTTTCCCCTCCTTCTGCAGCATAATAATGATCTGGCGATATTACTAAACCAGCTGACAGAGACACATCGTCAACTGGATGATATATGGGCAGAGCTGCAGCCATTACTGCTCGATTCAGATTTGATTATTGGCAACTTAGATCAATTCAAGGCAATATCCCATCGGTTTGTTGAACTAAACCGCGAACACATTATGATAGAAAACCGGGAACTTTTACCCCAGGCTGCGGTATTATTAACTAATACGGAAAATACATCACTGGGGCGTATGATGGCCAGACGCCGCGGCATACCTTATAGCTAAGACAAGATAATTTCTCAATGTCCGATATGAACAACAAAATCTTTTCTCTGGAATTCCTTAAGCCACAATATTGGGCACTATGGATCATATTATTGCTTTTACGCATCCTGGTCTTATTGCCGTTTCCTATACTAATAAAATTAGGTGAAGGACTCGGTACGCTGCTTTATCATTTAAACATCAAACATCGTCGTATTGCCGAAGCGAATATTGCGGCAGCATTTCCCGAACTTGAAGCAAATAAACAAAAAGAACTGGTCAAGGGTACCATCAAGGGTACGATGATCACCCTGTTCGAATTACCGCTATTCTGGTGGGGCAGTAACAGACGCCTACGCAAGCGTTTTGAAATAGAAGGTATGGAAAACATGCAGAAGGTACTGGCACAGGGCCACGGTGCCATATTAATGGGTGGTCACTTCACACCCATGCTCATGTGTGGGCGTATGCTGGCTATGGATCTACCGTTCAATATTCTGGTAATGCCGGCAAAAAACAAATTATTTGAAGCGATAATGCATCATTACCGTGAACGATTTTATCACGGCATCATCAACAGCCATGATATACGAACCATGGTAAAGGCCCTCAAGAATAATGAGATATGCTGGTACTCACCAGACCAGGACCTCGGTGGTAACAACATCGTATTTGCGCCTTTCATGGGTATCCAGACGGCAACCATTACAGCAACATCGCGTCTGGCAAAACTATCCAAATCACCTATCGTCCCTATCAATTTCGAACGGACGAAAAATAACCGCGGCTATCGCCTAAAGATCCTGCCCGCCTGGGACAACTTCCCTAGTGGAGATGATATCGAAGATGCCACACGTGTAAATGTATTCCTCGAGCAGCACATCCAGAAAGTCCCGGATCAATACCTATGGGTACACCGTCGCTTCAAGACACGCCCAGCAGGCGAACCGAGCATTTATAAATAAAATGAAAATTCGCTCAATACTTATTCAATATCGCATTTTGCTTTATATTCTATCGCCAATGATAGCATTCATAACTCTTATAATGGCTATACGAAATAAGGATCGTCGATATTTTTTTGAACGATTTGGCTTTTATAATAAAGACATCTCGCAAAATAGCATGTGGTTTCATGCAGCATCTGTTGGTGAAGTTAATGCTGTGTTACCACTATTAAAGGCAATAAGAACACGCCATCCTGAACAGACTTTTGTATTAACCACAGGCACACCAACAGGATCGATTATAGCAAAAAATAATATGCCTACGAAGACCGATCATGTTTTCTTACCTATTGACTTTCCTGGCACAGTAAAACGATTTCTCAATCATGCGAATCCAAAATGCGCCATCATAATGGAGACAGAATTATGGGCGAATCTTTACTATTCGTGCCATAAAAATGACATTCCAATTTCTATAATCAATGCTAGACTTTCACAACGAACACTTCGCACCAATGCATGGATGTACAAACTATATGCTGAAACATTAAGTCATGTAAGTAAGATACTCGCTCGCTCTGAAGAAGACGCAAATGGCTTTATGACCATCGGCGCGACTGCTTCAAAGATTAAAGTTATTGGAAACATCAAACTTGCTCCTATAGATATTTCAAAAACTGAATCATTTCACGAGATAGACAGACCATATGTATTAGCAGCCTCAACTCATGAAAATGAGGAAGAACTAATTGCTCGAGCATGGGTTGATAACTTCGATGATCGATTACTTATCATTGTCCCTCGACATCCAAATAGAAGTTCACAAATCGAAAAACTATTAAAGAAAATCACATCAAATCTAGCGATTCGAAGTAAGAATGAGCCAATTAAACATGAGACTCAGATCTATCTTGCTGATACATTGGGTGAGTTACTACGATTTATGAAGGGAGCAGATATTATATTCATGGGTGGATCGCTAGTACCCAAAGGAGGTCATAATGTAATAGAACCCGCAAGGTTTTCAAAAGTTATTATCTTTGGAAAATACATGGATAATTTTTCTGAAGAAGCAAATCTCCTACTAAAAAACAAGGCGGGACTCCAGAGCAAAGACATTAAAGAAACAATGGATTACATTAAACGTCTTGAGTCCGATAAACACCTTAAGGAAAATTTAGAAAGAAATTCTTCGTATGTAATATCAAACTGTGAAAATATTATGGAACGTTATATTGAATCTATAGAAGAGCCTTACGGCAAATATCTCCCGGAAGATCCTATTATGACGTAAAAGAATCTTTATATAGATATATCCATCCCTGAACTACACCGTAAATCCATTTAATATTCAAAGTATTGTTCTAACTAACAAACTAGAAGATCATATATCTAAAAAGACCAAATCCCTTTATATACAATGACTTACAGAAATGAAATCAAAAACCAAAAAATATCACACTAGATTGTTAATCAGTAATAAATTATCAAGAATATCCATGTGATTTCATGTTTTCGAACGGATAACCTGATAAAATTGAGACAAATCTGCACACATGCAGAGAATATAAATACGTATAAATTTCAATAGGTTAATTGGTATACCACATGAAAGCAGTAATACTTGCAGGCGGTTTCGGTACTCGCCTTAGTGAAGTAACCGATATCAAACCCAAACCAATGATTGAGGTAGGTCATAAGCCAATTCTTTGGCACATTATGAAAATATACTCATCCCACGGTATTAATGATTTCATTATATGTTGTGGTTATCGTGGTTATGTGATTAAGGAGTACTTTGCGAATTATTTTCTCCATATGTCAGATGTAACCTTTGATATGCAGAATAATAGAATGGAAGTCCATCAAAAAAATGCTGAACCCTGGAAAGTTACTCTAGTCGATACTGGTGACAACACTATGACAGGCGGTCGACTAAAGAGAATTTCTGAATATGTAAAAGACGAAGATGCTTTTTGCTTTACATATGGAGATGGCGTTTCAGATGTGAATGTTTCAGAGCAAATAAAATTCCATAAGGAACATGGCCAACTAGTTACAATTACTGCAGTTCAACCACCGGGTAGATATGGTTCTCTTGATATCCTTTCAGATAATCATGTTCAAGGATTCATAGAAAAACCTAAAGGTGATGGTGGATGGATAAATGGTGGCTTTTTTGTGTTATCTCCGAAAGCTATAGATTATATTGAAAATGATAGCACCTCTTGGGAATCTGAACCTTTAGAAAAAATTTCTTCCCAAGGAAAACTAAAAGCATTTAAACATCGCGGTTTTTGGCATGCTATGGATACTTTACGTGATCAGAATCACCTTGAAACTCTCTGGAAAAATAATAAGGCTCCTTGGAAAGTTTGGTAATGAAATTGTTTAATGACATATACAAATCACGTCGAATACTGATAACAGGACATACTGGTTTCAAGGGTAGCTGGTTGACATTATGGCTCAAACGCCTTGGAGCAGATATAACCGGTATCTCATTACCTGCAACTACTTACCCTAATCACTGGAACCTCCTTGACCTGAGTATAAATGAATATATACAGGACATACGGGATTCAGAAGCCGTCAATAAAATAATTAAAGAAACACAGCCAGAGATAATTTTTCATCTTGCAGCGCAACCTCTAGTACGTTTTTCATATGCCGAGCCCTTATTAACTTGGGAAACCAATGTTATGGGAACAGCAAATATACTTAATGCATCTAGAGAAATAGATAATCTTAAGGCCATTGTAGCTATTACAACAGACAAATGTTACGAGAACAAAGAATGGACATGGGGTTATCGTGAAAATGATCAGTTAGGCGGATATGATCCCTATAGTGCCTCTAAAGCAGCCACTGAATTGCTCGCCTCTAGTTATCGTAATTCATATTATTCAAATAATCGTGGACCGTTATTGGCTACGGCACGAGCAGGGAATGTCATTGGTGGCGGAGACTGGTCACAGGACCGTCTCATACCTGATTTAATTAGGGCTGTTGCCGAAAAGCAAACTTTGATAGTACGCTCACCTAGTGCAACACGACCATGGCAGCATGTACTTGAATCTCTTGCCGGCTACCTCATGTTAGGAGAGCGTTTACTTAATGATGAGCAAAATTATGCAGAAGCATGGAATTTTGGGCCAGATTTATCGAGTAATCGTAGTGTCTACGATGTATTAGAAGAGACGAATACGCATTGGAATGAATTTAAGTGGAAAGTAACTCAAACTCCTCAACCACATGAAGCCAACTTGCTATATCTGGATAGTACAAAAGCAAAAAGTATTCTTGGCTGGAATCCAGTTTGGGGTTTTCAAGAGACTATAGAAAAAACCGCTTCTTGGTACCGAAAATATCTGGAATCAGGAGCTGTTGAAAGTGACACGCAAATTGAACATTACAGCTTGAGCCTTGCTAAAAAGTTGAACAGTTAATGCTTTCTATTTCATCAACAAAGATATCTGGCATCACAATAGTTGAAACCTCGTCTTTATATGACAACCGAGGTTATTTTAGTCGTCTATTTTGTGAGAATGAACTGTCACCTATACTGAATGGGCGGCGTATTGTACAAATTAATCAGTCAAAAACACATCAAACTGGTGCTATTCGAGGTCTGCACTATCAAACTGCACCATCAGCTGAAATGAAATTTATCCGTTGTATACGAGGCTGTGTTTGGGACATCGGTTTGGATTTAAGGAAAGATTCACCAACTTTCTTACAATGGCATGCAGAAATACTCTCAGAGGAAAACAAAAAAATGATAGTGCTTTCTGAAGGTATAGCCCATGGTTTTCAAGTATTGGAGTCTAACAGCGAGTTACTATATTTGCACACGGCACAGTATAACTCTCGTACTGAAGGGGCTGTAAGATATAATGATCCAATGGCAAACATCAATTGGCCACTAGCATGCTCTGATATCTCAGATCGTGACCGACAACACAAGCTACTCGATAGCAATTTTTCAGGATTTATTGTATGAATTGCAGGCACTGCAAGACACCTCTGGAGCATGTGTTCCTGGACTTAGGATTTGCACCACCATCAAATGCATATTTAGCCACACAAGATATTCACAAGCCAGAAAAGTATTTTCCTCTTAAACTTTTTGTATGTGATAAATGCTGGTTAGTTCAAACAGAAGACTACAATGATGCTAGTGAATTATTTTCTTCTGACTATGCATATTTTTCTTCTATATCATCAGGATGGCTTAATCATGCATACGAATATAGTCAGATGATTACCGATAGGCTGGCGCTCGACTCTAACAGCCTTGTCATTGAAATCGCAGCAAATGATGGTTATTTATTGAAAAATTTTGTTAATACAAATATACCTTGCTTGGGAATTGAGCCTACAGATAGCACTGCTGATGCTGCAGAATCTCTTAACATCCCAGTCATTAGAGAATTTTTCGGTGCATCTCTTGCTAAAAAACTGGTCAAGGAAAAGAAACAGGCCGACTTAATTGCTGGCAATAATGTCTATGCTCATGTGCCAGACATTAATGATTTTACTCAAGGACTAAAAACAGCCCTAAAACCAAATGGTACAATCACTCTAGAGTTCCCACATTTACTATGCCTTATCGAGTCATCTCAATTTGATACCGTTTATCACGAACATTATTCATACTTATCCCTATTTTCGGTATGTCGTATTTTTGAAGCCCATGGACTAAGAATATATGATGTAGAACAGCTACCTACACATGGTGGTAGCCTGCGTATATATGGCTGCCACATCGACGACAAACGTGATACGAACTCTTCTGTAGATAACATTATAAGCATCGAAAATAACAATGGGCTGCGGGATTTATCACTATATAAAAACTTCCAGGATAAAGCATGCAATGTGAAAAATGACTTTGTTCAATTTTTAATCCAAGCATATAATAATAAACAATCTGTTGTTGCTTATGGTGCTGCAGCAAAAGGTAATACACTTATCAACTTTGGTGGGATTAAAACTGATTTATTACCATTTATATTTGATGCCGCACCATCAAAGCAAAACAAATATTCTCCAGGTAGTCATATCCCTATACTTGCACCTGACAAGCTTAAGGATATGAAACCAGATTACGTTGTAATATTACCGTGGAATATTGCCAGTGAAGTAATAGAACAAAATTCATTTATAAGAGAATGGGGTGGTAAGTTTGTTACTGCAGTCCCAAAACTCAAAATCATTTAGAAATAATATGATTGTATCGTTAACCCACGCCTTTCGAGCTACTAAGGAAAGAGCAAAATGAAGATCCTTGTAACAGGAGCAACCGGTTTTATAGGAAATCATGTCGTAAATGAGTTATTAGCGAGTGGTCACTCTGTTGTAGCTACATCTAAATCTGAAAACAATGCAATAAATTGTGATTGGTATGGTCAAGCCGCCTATATTGCATGTGATATTTATAAAACACCTCAAATATTACTAAACGATATCTGCGATGTTCAAGCAGCGATTCATTTATCATGGCCAGGCCTGCCAAATTACAACTCACTTCATCATATCGAAGAAAATTTACATCGTGATTTTACATTTATTAAAAATCTTACAAATTCAGGTATTAAGCAGGTACTAATTGCAGGAACATGTTTTGAATATGGCCTACAAGATGGTTGTCTATCAGAGAACACCCCTACAGCACCGGTAACTGCATATGGTATGGCCAAGGATTCACTACATAAATTTTTACGTATATATCAACAGGAAAATCAATTCACCTTACAGTGGACAAGGTTATTCTATCTATATGGTCCTGGCCAAGGGAAAAATAGTATTATTTCTCAGCTTGATCTAGCAATAAATAATAACGTTCAAAGATTTAATATGTCTCAAGGCGAACAACTCCGCGATTATATGGATGTCCGGAATGCTGCAAAGACTATAGTTGCGATAATGGAGTCAAAAAAAGATTGTGTTATTAATTGTTGCAGTGGAAAACCTATCTCTATACGAAGATTAGTAGAGGAGCATATTCAGAAGCGTAACTCTAATATGCAACTAAATCTTGGATATTATAAATATCTGGATTATGAACCTCTTGCCTTTTGGGGATGCAATAAGAAATCCCGAAAGCTATAGCAGTCGATATTTTTTCAAGAGAAATAATATCAACATGAATTTTATTTCAGAAATGATCATTGGTGATTTATGAGTGATGAAAAACAGTTTATTAATGACCGAAAAGATAGTATTGATTCATATCAAAAAAATGGAAAATTTATTGAATCGAAAAATGAATTTCTTAGACAGTCCGTACTTGCAAACTATTCTTATAACTTTGAATGGCTTGGAAGGCCTATAATACAATATCCTCAAGATATTGTAGCAATGCAAGAATTAATATGGGCGATTAAGCCTGACCTTATCATAGAGACAGGCATTGCAAGAGGTGGTTCATTAGTATTTAGTGCCTCAATGCTCGCAATGTTAGATATGTGTGAAGCCATAGAGAAGGGTGAAAGTTTTGACCCTTCTTTCTCAAACAGAAAAATATTAGGTATCGACATAGATATACGTAAACATAACAGAGACGCTATTGAATCTCATCCTATGTCCTCACGAATAATGATGATTGAAGGTTCAAGTATATCAGATGATACAATCAATCAAGTAAAAGAATATTCATCAAATTATAAGAAAATCTTAGTGTGTCTTGATTCAAATCATACACACGATCATGTCCTTGCTGAACTTGAAGCATATGCACCACTAACTTCTGTTGACAGTTACTGTGTTGTATTTGATACTTTAGTAGAAGATATGCCTGATAACTATTATCCCAATCGACCATGGGGGCCTGGGAATAACCCTAAATCTGCAGTTTTGGAATATTTACAAACCAACGACTCATTTGAAATTGATAAGTTTATAGAAAACAAACTGTTAATTACAGTCGCCCCAGACGGTTATCTGAAACGCATAAAGTAAGTCTATTGAGTGATACCCAATGAATAAGCAACCATTTTTTTCAATACTTATACCCACTAAAAATCGTAGTCACTTAGTTAGCACGGCTATAGAAAGTGTATTAAATCAAAGCTTTGATGATTTTGAAATAATCATTGCAGACAACGACGATAATTCATCTGCAACAAAAAATGTTGTTTCGAACTTTAATGATATTCGTATTAAATATATACGTACAGGTGGCCTCTCCATGGTTGAAAACTGGGAGGCAGCAAGAAACAATTCATCTGGAAAATTTATTACAGTTTTGGAAGATAAGCAGGCCTACTATAAGCATAGCTTAGAATCAATACATAATCTTATTCTAGCGAAAAACTGCAAGGTGGTAACCTGGAAGTGTAGCAATACAACTATCACAAAGGCTCTATATAACTTTCGAATAATTCATCCAGAAAAATTCTCCAAGATCGAATCATCTATAATAATAAACACCTATATTCAAGCAAAGAGTTACATTGGTTCTGTTAGGATTTGGAATTTTATTCCACGCTCTATTAATTCATGTATTTCGAGTGATCTTATACAAAACATACTTAAAGATTCAAGCGAGAATACATTTTACAGTTATTATTCACCCGATATTACTTCTGGTTTTAAAGTATTATTTAATACTAAGTATATATATAACACAACAAAGCGTCTGGTGTATTTAACATCAAAGCTTGGAAATGGAAGGCTGATGCACTCCAACAAGAACGCATCACAAAAATATTTTTCAGGAAACAATATAGTTTCAAATGAAATTGCACTAAGAAATGTACCGATTAAAAACCCAACTATTATAGATAACACAATATATAGTGATTTTTTACATGTAAAAAAATTATTTAGGCCTGATGACACTAGTATTATTATGAAACCATCAATCTATGCCTATATGCTATATAATTCCATATCTATGCGTTTTAAATATCGGGGTATTTATAAAGAAAAAATGTCATCCGTTACCAACTATGTTGATAATGATCTGGATAAAATCAATAAAAAAGAGTTCTATCAAAAGACACGTATAAAACGTCTACTAGGAAAACGACTTGTTCGAAAGTAACAACATAAATATATATGAGTACCTATAATATATTCATAATGAATGTTAAATATACTCGGTTAAGAAATCTTTAAATTCAATGCTCGATAAATCGAACATAATTTTCTACTTACAAATTGGTATAATAATTTAATTTAATGCTTTCTGAATTGTCAGAAAAATTATTTTCTTTGCTTTGTTATTCTCTGGAAAGAGTCACCCTTTTCGAACGGCTTTCTAATTATTAAGATTAATAATCTGAATATCATTTATTATATGATATACACTGCGGATATTTTTTTACAATAATACGTAGAATTAATATTTTTAAGAAAGAACATGCACTTTGATTAATAGTGGATAATAGTCATCGCTTCGTTCATAAAATGTCTATAGGACATTCACCCCTCTCTTCTTACAAAAATAATCATTCGAAATACTATTGCTTTTAAGTACAGGGTGAAATTATTAAAAAAACATTACTGCGATGTGTATTTGTTATTTAATACCATAGATTTAAAGTCATCCGAGATTTATATTCAATCATTATGGCATATACAACATATCCAAAAAATTCATATGAAAAGTGACTCATATAAGGCTATTAATCTTCTGGATTCGGTTTCAATTGTCCAATTTAATAGAATCTCACGTCTTGCATTAAGGCCTATCATTTTTAATTTATCGTTTTTATATAAATTATCTTTAAGCAGAGTGGACAACTCATCAATATTTCCTGCATTGAACAGATACCCAGTTTGACCATTCATGATCAACTCATCATGTATCCCAACATCATGTGTTGCTATTACAAGTTTCGAAGAAGCCATTACTTCGAGAGGAACCATTGAGAAACCTTCTGAATAAGAAGCAACAATCGTTATCGAAAACATCTGATAATATGGACGAATATCTTCAACGGTATCAATGAAAAATATTTGATTTTTAACGCCATATGTTAATGCCATATGATTAATCATGTTTTTATAACTTAACTGGCTTCTTTTGACCTTTCCTAATATGATCAGGCCCAATTCAGAGTCGGATTGTAATAATGGTAATGCAGCCATAAGAACATCTTTCTGTCCTTTTTCAGGTCTTACCCGACCAACCACACCAATAAATTTCTTGCATTTAGGAAATGATATATGGGATTTCGGTTGAAAAGAATAATGATCCGCGTCCACACCATGAGGAATACAAATAGAAGGTAATGGAAAATCCTTCTTTACTTTCATAGTCAATGTCACTACTTGATCACATAAATAGAACATATAACGACTTAAATAACTTGGCGAAGTCTCGCTATGCCGTGTATATACTACTTTAATGTTTTTCGTAAAAAAAAACATCTTCACTATGATACCAAATA
>Ga0224506_10001669_pt1 | contig 15721 bp, 14 predicted proteins | sample SF_Jan12_sed_USG_2_FD_169108 | JGI IMG/M metagenome (GOLD analysis project Ga0224506, IMG submission 169108) | Sediment microbial communities from San Francisco Bay, California, United States - SF_Jan12_sed_USGS_8_1 | ecosystem: Environmental > Aquatic > Marine > Sediment | place: USA... | reverse complement strand
CAACAATTTTGAACTAGCGATCGCCGTCGCCATCGCCACCTTCGGCCTAGGCTCGTCCGTCGCCTTTGCCACCGTCATCGGACCACTTGTCGAAGTGCCGGTGTTGTTAGCGCTCGTCAATGTCGCCTTCTGGTTCCGAAAAACATGGTTTGTAGACTCACCGGTCACACCCAAGCCCGTTTAAACACTTGTGATGCCCGTCAAAAGTAGGAGCAGCCTTTGTCCATGACTTCGTCATTCCCGCCAATTTGCAATAGGAATCCCGCCTTACCTTCTTCTCACAATATCCCATCTGTATAATATTTAAGGGGATGGGTAACATAGAAACCGCCCTCGGTACCACTTCGAGTATTTCCTTTTTTTCAACTAAATCCTCTCAAAGCTCCCTTCGCCCTTTCAGGGCTTGGCCTTGAAGAGAGGACAAGGCTGGGGTGAGGGTGAAGACGAGTTCGATTATTAAAACACGAGAGATAGCGTATGAACTATTCTCTTCAAATGCATAATGAACAATTAGGTTTGGCCGATGACGATCATCCGCACATCGCGCCAGTGGTGATTGATTTTCTCTCAGGCAAAACAGCCTATCGAAGAAAATATGGCCATGTAGGTGGTGAAGCCATCAGCAAAGCCGTGGGGATTAAAAAAGGACATCGCCCGAATATTGTAGATGCAACAGCCGGGCTAGGACGCGATGCCTTTGTGCTCACGACGCTCGGCTGCCGTGTTCATATGATCGAACGATCCAAGGTGATCGCCGAACTCTTGGAAGACGGATTACGTCGTGCGTGCCAAGATGAAAAGATTGGTGAAATGATCAAAAACAGGCTCTCTCTTACTTGTGGAGAAAGTCAGAAAGAATTGTTACAGACCCCCTTTGAACCTGAAGTCATTTATCTCGACCCCATGTTTCCCCAGAAAGAAAAATCCGCCCTCGTCAAAAAAGACATGCGAATGCTTCAAGAAGTCGTCGGACCGGATGAAGATGCGGATGCCTTACTGCGCCTCGCGCTCACGATTGCCACCAATCGCATCGTCGTCAAACGCCCGGCTTACGCCAACTTCCTCGCCGAGATCAAACCCACCACATCAATCAAAACAAAAAACCACCGATTCGACATCTATCTCACCCCCCGTCATTAACGTAACAATCCATCTTCGCCTCTCCGTCATCGATCTGGTCTCTTCAATTGTGTGAATCTTGCGAGCCTGATGGGTGAAGCTTTTATAGGACATAGGGGGGGGAAGATGGATGCCCGATGACGAATATTGGGCATAACGGAATGAGGATTAAAACCGCACTGCCAATGGTTGGGATGCCAAGCTCTGCGGTCGGCGGGAAGGTCGAAATGAGGAGAGGTCTCGGCCTACCGCTGCAGAGATGACGATAGTAGAGCAGTCGTGACTTTCACACGACAGGTTGGTTTAGCTGATTATTTTCGGTACAGTACCGATCAATGGTTTCTCTCGCCAACGCCCCACCTTATCCTTTCTAGGTAAGCGTTATATAATTTCAGCTCCGTGAATAGTTTAAAGAGTCCCCCATGAGTTCTCACACATCTGATACCCATGCCCATGCGGCCCAAGAGGCCTGGCAGATTCTTGAACGCAAACGCCAGGGACTGAATGGCACCGACAGCATTGGCCTTGTGGTGCAGGGGGGCGGCATGCGTGGGGTGTATTCTATGGGTGCGCTGGCGGCGTTGGAGGAAATGGGCTTTACGCAATGCTTTGATCATCTTGTGGGTTCTTCAGCTGGAGCACTGAATGGGGCGTATTTTCTGACCGGCCAGGCCAGTTATGGAGTGGCGACCTATATTCACTATTTATCACAAAAAAGTTTTGTGAATCCGTTTCGCTTCAAAAGAATCGTGGATATTGATTATCTCGTGGATCAGATTGGGAAAAAAGTTCGTCCCTTGCATCTGGAGAAACTGCGTGCCTCTCCTACGACCCTCCATGTGTCCCTCACCGAACGCAGACATGCTCACACCGAGTGGGTGACAAACCGCATGCCGGATATTGATATTTGGGAAGCGTTTCGAGCCACTGCCGCCATTCCACTCCTCTATAACAAATCCGTAAAAGTGGGAGAGGGGCATTTTGTAGATGGGTCCATCAGCGCGCGCATTCCGATTCGACGCATGATGGACTATGCTTGCCGCTATGTGGTGGTGATTATGACGATGCCCCAATCGCATCGCATTACCTCGACGCATGGCTTGCTGCAATCGCTGACATGGCCCGCCACCCGCCATTACAGCCCCGCGCTTCGGCAGGCTTTTTTCGGGGAAGATCGGGCCTATAACTCCACGAAGATCGATCTCTCGGGAGCCCATCCTGGGATTCCCGGTTCTGCCCAACGTGTCATCGTCATTTGCCCGCAACGGTCTCCGGAGAAGTTTTCCACGATTACCACTAACCCGAAACATTTACTGCATGGCGCTTTGCAAGCCCGGGAAGATACCTGGCGCGCATTTGGCCAATCTCCGCCGCCCCTCGCCAATCCCTTTTCCGCTTAATATCTCCGAGACGATAGACAGCTGAGTCGCCTCTTGCTCAACAACTTCCTCATTACCTGCCCCGCCAATCGCCTCATCGCCAAACCTCATCGTTGGCTCGGCTAAATTGCTTCTCTGGTTCCCCTCGGGCACAATTGCGGTCACGTGCCTTATGTTCTTTTCCATCGCAAACGAAAGGTCACAATGATGACGCCATTTGTTAATCGGATGATTCGCGCTGCGAAGCTCGACGTGAACCTGTACGAAGAAGTGGAAGCCGACAAGACCGCCATGAGCCAAGCGGTCGGCGTGGTCGCGTTATCCAGCTTGGCCGGGGGCATCGGTTTTATGGCCACCGCCGGCCTGACGGGTCTGGTGATAGGCACCGTCGGGTCCTTGATCGGCTGGTATGTGTGGGCATTTCTCACCTACGTGATTGGCACAAAACTTCTGCCCGAACCGCAGACGCGAGCCGATCACGGGGAACTGCTCCGAACCATCGGCTTTTCCAGCGCCCCGGGGGTCCTTCGAATTTTTGCCATCATCCCGGGGCTCGGCACGATGGTGAATATCCTGGTGAGTGTCTGGATGCTGGCCGCCATGGTGATTGCGGTGCGCCAAGCCCTGGATTATGTCAGTACCTATCGCGCCCTTGGTGTGTGTCTGATTGGCTGGCTGGTGCAGGCTGTGATTTTTGCGTTGGTACTCACGATCATGGATGGGGCTCCCCAGCCCATGCTGGAACACTAATTGGATTAGGTTGAAGACACAGCATGAGCACACCTTCTCGATTTCCGCTATGGCATCTCCTGGGCCTAGCCTTTGTCAGCCTGATGCTGTGGGTAGGCTGCGCAACCACTCCTGTGACCTGTCCGACCTCTTCATCCCCGCGAACTGATCTGCCGAAACGCGGCATTTCCGCACACCGTGGGGGCCTCCTGGGATGCCCCGTGAACACGATTGGGGCATTTCAGCGCGCCATTTGCCAAGGGGTGCACCAGATCGAGTTGGATGTCCGTGCCACGGCTGATGGGGTGCTTGTCGTGGCTCATGATGATCGGGTGAGTGCACAAGTCCAAAGCTTAAACCTCTCCGAGGCAACCTTCGATCAGGTTCGAATGTTTGAACTGAGACCATGCCAAGGAGAAACAGCCCCTCAACATATCCCCACGCTGGAACAAGCACTGACCGTCATGCCGCAAAATATCTGGATTAATGTGGATATCAAGAAGAATGATCCTCACCTTGCCACACGCGTTGCGGAAATCGTCGCTAAGACCGGACGTTTTGACCAAGTCATCTTTGCCGCACGAGACAAGGCCGCTTCCGCTATACGCCAAGTGGCCCGAAAGGCTGGAAGCACAACCTGGATTGCCACTATGAGCCGCAAGCTTTCCCGTGGCCAATATGTCGAGACCACCATCAATTCATGTGCTGAGTTTATTCAATTGATTGAAGTCCCCTATCTTCCCTTTGTGCGGGGCAAACCCAGCCCGGACACGATGAATCGTTTGCATAAGGCAGGCGTACGTGTGAATTATTCGTGGCTCAGGGAAGAAGACGAAGGGGAATTGACACACGAGTTACAAGACTTATTTGATCGAGGCGTCAATTTCATTCTCGTCGACCATGTCGAGCCCGCCATGAGGGCGGCCTCCTCACTAGGCCTTCCTCCCCTCGACCCGCGATGGGCTCACGATTCTTTTTCAGCGAACGAACCGCGCTTCCATTGCCCATCGATGCCGTGACCGGATGAACGTCTCGAGAAAAAGCACACCACCTCTCCCAATAAAGAAGAGCCTATGTTACAGTGCCGTTCGTTTCACCCAAGGCAAACTTCATAATATTTTTTTTACCTTTCAACACAGTAGGTGTCTCTATGAATGACCTCTCTCCAGTCGCCATTGAAGAATTTATGCAACGGAATCTTGAACTGGTCAGCGAAACGACCACGGCCATAGAGGCGGCTGCCCATATGGCAGACAAGCGCATTGGCTGTCTCGTGGTGCAGGGAAAGGGAACGGATGCTGATCGGCAACCGATCATCGGGTTGGTTTCAGAAACCGATTTGGTCCGTAAGGTGATGGCCGCTGATCAACCGAACCTCTCCACTCCCGTTGGAGAGATTATGACGAGCGCGTTGCGCACCATTGCCAGCCATCGGCCCATGCTTGACGCCAGTCATGTCATGGAGCAACAAGGCGTTCGCCATTTGTGCGTCGCAGAAGATGAAGAAATTGTCGGATTGATTTCAATTCGTGACCTCGTCCGTTATTTTGTCTATGCCGAATCCGGCCCCATCCGGGAGTTAGATAATGTGTACCGCCCGCTCAGCGTCTTGATGCAAACCGCTATCGAAGCCATCGACAGTGACCTTCCCGTCCAACAGGCGGCCCAACACATGGGCACAAAAAAAATCGGCGCCCTTTTAGTCCAACAAGATGGAGAGTTCAAAGGCATCGTGACCGAACGCGATCTCGTTGTTAAGGTATTAAGTCAAGAAAAGGATGCCAAGCAACTCACCGTCAAGGCGGTGATGAATCACCCCCTCATTAATATCGATATTAATCGAACGATCCATGACGCCAGCGACCTCATGGCAGAAAAATGGATCCGTCATCTGCCTGTCACCGAAAACCGGAAAATCGTCGGCATTCTTTCGGTTCGCGACCTGATTCGCATGATCGCCATGCGAGATCGCCCCAGATTCCTGCGTCAGAAATGATTCGAAGACTAGAAGCTCTCCTGCTCATCAATAAATTGCCGCGCTCTCAAGAGATCTTCATGTACGCACACCTTCTTCTCGATCAGCACGTGCTCGACGGCAGCGATTCGCGCCATGACTTCGGGGAGCATCATGTCGAGCCTTTCGCCCATGGCGTCTAAGGCCTCCGCGTGGCTCTGAGCCAGGGGAGCGCGAACGGATCGCGGTAGTTTCTTCGGTTGACTTTTCGGCTTTAATTCTTTACCTGAATTTTTGTTTTTCATAGCCCAGACCATCCTCCAATGAGCAACCATTCCGATAATCGAGATGTCGGCGACTCTAGCCGTACCTCACCCTATTTCAACGAGCGTGAAGACTATACAAGAGTTATCATTTTTTTCCCATGCCAAGAGGGAAGGAATGTGTTTTCGTCACCAACAGTTCCTGCACAGATCTGCTGCACGGAACGGCATTCGTTGAAACGGTTCCGTCACCCCCCTCTTCCTTGATACCTTTTCCCTGCTCGGACAGCCCTGCCCCACTTTGCTCTTGTTCTTCCCGTAGTTGGTTATGGCATACTTGCCGGAGCACATTCGTTGACGAACAGATTCATCGGGTCAAAAGGAGGTATCTCATGGGGCCAACAAAAGCTATCGTGAAAGATGCCGGCATCTATGATGCGAAAACGGGGGAACTCATCAAGGATGGGCTCACGACCCCTGAAGCGATTCAAGATTATGCCTCTCATCATTACCTGGTCCTTCCGGTTCTCAATAAAGCCGGCCAACCGTGGATGCTGGATGGAAAACCCATTTATTGTTTGCGTGGCACCAAATATGAAAACCTTCAAGACGAGGTCCTCCACTTGGCGCGCTGTCCAGACTGCGGCGGCATGGGCATCCGTGATGACGAACCCCTGGTCGAATCCGACTGTATCCGATGCGTGACCTGCGGCCATGAATTTGATACTCGATTGGAGATGATGGAAAGTTAGGCCTTCCGTTCAGCCTCGGCTTCTCACATTTCCTTCCCTGAATCTTCGCTTTCGACGATGAGGTTGCACAGCGACGAGGCTCAAGCTCCGAGGACGCCCCATCTCCTCGAATAGCTCCTGACACCCTGAATCCCTGAGAAATCAATCTCCAGGCTTTTTCTTCCCCAAAAGGACGCATGCAAAAAACACGAATTATTTGTACGATCGGCCCGGCCACCGAATCCTATGAGATGTTGCGAAAGATGTATGACGCGGGCATGAATATTGTTCGTTTAAATATGTCACATGGCACCCACGAATCTCATGCCAAAGTCATCCAACATATCAAGACCCTGAATAAAAAGGTGGAGTTTCCAATGCCTCTTCTGTTGGATACCCAGGGCCCGGAAATCCGGACCGGCGACTTGCCCGTCGATCTGAACTTACAGAGTGGGTCAATTGTGTCCATCTCCGCACGAGGCCCTGTAGATGTGGAAGAAAGCTCTATTCACATCGACTATGCCGATTTAATGGAGACGGTCAATGTGGGTGATAAAATTACCGTGGATAATGGTTTGATCAATTTCGAGGTGCTCAACAAAAACGGACTACTTATGCAATGCCGGGTCCTGGACGGTGGCGTGTTGAAAAGCAAACGCCATGTGAATTTGCCGGGGATCCGGGTCAACCTCCCGGCTATTACGGAAAAGGACAAAAAAGATATTCTCTTTGGCCTCGCACGGGATGTCGATTTTATTGCCCTGTCTTTTGTCCGCGAGGCTGAGGATATCCGGCAATTACGCCAGCTCTTGGGCCTCAAAGCCGGGCGGGTGAAAATTATTGCGAAGATTGAGGATCAGGAAGGCGTGCGCAATCTCGATGAGATTATCCAGGAAGCGGATGGCATTATGGTGGCCCGTGGAGACTTGGGCGTCGAAATTAACCTGGAAGATTTACCGAATGTTCAGCGCAAGATTGTTCGGTTGTGCGCTGAATCCGGCAAACGCGTCATTGTAGCGACTCACCTCCTGGAATCCATGATTCACAACCCGATCCCTACCCGTGCGGAGGTGACCGATGTGGCGAATGCGGTCTATGAAGAAGCCGACGCCGTGATGTTATCCGGTGAAACCACCGTCGGGAAATATCCGCTGAAATGTGTGGAGTACCTCCGCAACATTGCCAGAAAAACTGAAGCGATTCCCGGCCTGCAATTTGCCAAACAGCTTCATATGACCACCGACAAACAACATTTGGCGGCAGCGGCGGTCAAGCTGGCTGAGGAGTTGCCAGCAAAAGGCATCGTCGTGATTACCCGCAGAGGCGTCATGGCCGATTTTGTCGCCAGTTGTCGGCCCTTCTCCACGAATATCTATGCCTTTACCAATGGAAGCCAAACACGTCGAACAATGACGCTCAATCGCGGAGTGTTTCCCTTCCGAATCAATTTAAGCTCTGATCCTGAAAAAACGTTGCAAACAGCTTTTCGGATTTTAAAAACCCGCGAACATTTCCAGGCGGGAGAAAAAGTCGTGATTATCTCAGACGTGTTAGCCCAGGAAAGGGTTGATGCCATTCAAATTCGAACGATTCCCTGACACGTTGTGAGGGGAGGCTTCTTTCACGCTTCGCCGCTTCTCAACCAAGAGGATGGGCACATACCTCTCCCGTATCGTCATACCCACAGTTTGTGGCGGGTATCCATCAGAAAATAATGACACCCAGCTTGTGTCTGCCCTTATTGCAAACCCTACAGTCGAAGGCGAATCGTCCTTGGGTTGCAAAATACCACGACTAATGAAGCTCAGTTCCGTGCATTCGGGCAAAGAGCTCCCAGTCAAAGGGCTTAGAAACCACGGCGTGCAGAGGAATCGGCTGAATCGTCCCTGAGCCTTCATACGCCATCATGCATCCCACAACCTGTTCGGGCTGTTCGACTAAACGCCGAATCGTTTCATACGCCAGATGTTGCGCCATGGCTTTATCCATAGGCGTGGGAGCTGCCCCGCGTAAGGTATGCCCGAGAATGGTGGCTTTGGTGGCGACAGACAGGGGATAGTGCCCTGGTCGTGTCTGAAGATGTGGCCATTGGGCAATTTGTTCCGCCACATACTTGGTTAAGCCATGCACGCCTCCCTCTGAATGATGACGATGCGGAGTGCGTTCCGCCACCACAAACAGATGGCTTTTATTCCGGACCCCCAAAGTTTTTTTGAGGGTTCCCAAAATCACTTCTTCGATATAGGCATCCGGGTCAGGATGTTCATTCACCAATAATCCCTCGGCTCTGGCTTGATAGGCGCAGGTTAAAGCCAAATGTCCGGATCCGGCTCCCATCACCTCGACAAAAAACACACTCCCCATGGCCGCACTTGTGGCTTTCAGTGATTCAATCGATTTGTTCGCGAGCTCTACCGCCGAATGAAGTCCAAGCGATGTCGTGCCAGCCAGATTGTCGTCGATTGACCCTGGAATTCCTACCACCTGAACCCCAAACTGCTCGAAGAGGGCACGAGCCCCACGTAAACTTCCATCCCCCCCCATGACAACCAAAGCCCCATCCTGCAAATACGGCTTGAGATGCTGCATGGCTGCCAGTTGAGCCCCTTCACTTTTGAATTCTTCAAACCGGCTGCTGCCAATGGGACTGCTGGGATGATTACTCATCCCACGTGTCTCCTCCTCCGTGACTAACTCAATCCAATTATTCACCAATCCGAGAAATCCATGGTGAACAAAATGGACGTCGAGACCCAATCGGGTCCCTGTCACACGAAGCTCTTTCAACGCGGCCCCTGCTCCCGCAAAATCTCCGCCAGACACCAACGCAACGAGCCTACGAATTTGCCGTGGTTGCAACGTCACTTTCTGTCTGCGAGTTTGCTCCACCGAGACCCAGGCCTCGCGCGCTGCCCGTTCGCGTTCAGAAAGCCCCACAGCTGTGGAATATCCGGATAACTGCCCATGCTCAAACGTCAGTAGTACCACATTATCCTGCCCCTCTTTATAACCTCCAAATTCGGAAAAGGCTTCACTGAACGGGCGAGGATCAAGATAAATTAAGAGGGCCCGCAAGGTTGAGCTGTGGGTGTACAAACACAACACCTGTCCCAGGTGATCCTGCCCTAATTGATGAAATCGATCCACTAATTCGACATAGAGTTCAAAAAACGAATGGCCTCCGGGGTAACTGTAGAGCGGGTGCTTAATCAATCGCTGGGCTGTTTTGACATCGACGCCAAACGCTTTTGCGGCTTCCTCTATTTCTTCGGTTTTCTCTATGCCGGTAGCCCAGCCAAAGTCTTGAGACTCTAACGCCTGTTCCATGATGGGCTCTTTTGCGGTGGCGGCCTTCGGATCAAGAATGGCGACAACCCGTTCAAAGAGCTGTCGAGTATTGGGACTGTGGCTCACCATATGCACAAAGGATGAGGCATCGAGGTAATTATGTAATTGAAGAAAGTCCAGTTGCTTCCCAACCAGGCCCACCGTCCTGGCCAACGCGGCACCAATGGCATCAGCCCTGGGAAGACCCCGTTCAGGGTCCAACACGTTGCGTAACCGACGCCCGACTCGACACTGTTTACTGTCTACCTGCGAGATACCATGGCGCATGGTGAGAAACAGGGTTCGCTCATGTAAATCTCGTGGCATTAACCAAAAACGATCATCCCCGATGTCGAGCACGATACGGCCTTCCGCCAAACTGGGCGTCATGTGCGGACGTGGCACGATGGCGACGGGGCGACGACGAATAGGCTTTTGCGTTGCCCCGATCGGCGCACGGAATAAGGTCGAAAGCTCTCCTTGGGCGAGGAGCTGATTCCAGGCGGCAAAAAAGACGATGTCATCTCCACCGCAAGCTTCACGAATCAATGCCTGCCTGGCATGGTTATATGCCGCAGAATCCGTAAAACCCGATTGGGCTTGTTGCACAAATCCTCTGATCGCGACCATCGCCTCTTGAACATGTTGTGAGCGGTTCATCGAGGCCACGGGCAGGTGAGGGAACTGAATGCCCTCCGCTGGCGGTCGACTGGCAAGCGCCTCACCATAAGCAAGCAGGCCGTCGACAGTGACAAAATCAAGCGTGTCTTTCTCGAAACTCATGCTTCATACCTTTGGTGCAGGATCATAAGAATTACGCAACTTCTCATCATTTGGCTTTCTCAACGTCAGAATTTTGTCTGATGGCTGAAGCCGCCCTTGTCTAGGCTCCGGACTCGTACCCTTCCGGAGTCTCCAGGCTCGCGCGACCTAACGTCCCGTTGCGAAATTCGTTGAGCAGGATTTTGGCGGCTTTTTCCCGATCCAATCCCCCACCCTTTCCCTTCGTGAGACAGCCCCGCTTCTTCGCAATGGCTTCCAGTACACTCTCGCCATTCAAGTCCACTCCCACGCATCCATAACGCTTCGTGAGAAATTGGGGATAACGTGCAAGGAGCCTGGTCGCGAGGAACTCGGCGAGTTCTTCGTCAACGACGACCTTCGCACTCACGGCATAAATTGTGGCCAGCATAAACCCGACCACTGGGTCTTCAATTTTTGGCCACAGGAGGCCAGGCGAATCGATGAGCGTCATATGATCGTTCAGGGTGTGACGCTGTTGCATTCTTGTTATGGCAGGTTCGTTCCCCACTTTGGCCAGACGGCGATTGAGGAGCATGTTCATGAATGTGGATTTGCCGACGTTGGGGATGCCCATGATCAGCATGCGCAGCGGTTTCGTACTACTATTGCGATGTGGAGCCAGCGGCTGACAGAGGTTGGGCACCTTGGAGGCTTGACCCGGCTGATTGCATGAGAGGGCCACCGCATTCACCCCGTCTTGCCGGTTATACATGTCGAGCCAGGCTTTGGTCACAGCCGGATCGGCCAGATCGGCTTTGTTGAGCACTTTGAGACAAGGCCGCTGGCGATGTTCTCGCAATTCGGTAATCATAGGATTGCTGCTGGCCTTCGGCATTCGCGCATCCAACACTTCAATCACCACATCCACGGTCTCCATGCGTTTCGCCGCTTCTTGGCGCGCAATATTCATGTGACCGGGAAACCATTGTATGGTCATAAGAATTAAACTACCTATTGGATTCAACTCATGAATATAGCTTTAGAATTGGCTCATGACAAACCATTTTAACTTGACATTAGTCTAGCAAACCAAAGATAAGATTAAGTAGTATTCATCCTGCTTGTTCAAATTTCTTCATCATTCCAGGAGGTCTTTATGTTGCTTGTTACAATTCTCAATGGTGTCGTGGCTATCAGTCTGGCAATGATCTTTAGCCCAAATGTCAGCGAAGCGAATGGTCCCGTGAGAGCATCCGCGGATATTTATGATTGCGTGAATACAGACATTCAACTTGGCACGGCCCAATTGAAAGAGGAAAAGACCGACGAAGGTGTGAAAGAAGTAAGCGTGACAATGATGGTGAAGGGCTTAACTCCTGGAAAGCATGCGGTTCACCTTCATGAAACGGCATCCTGTGTGCCTTGTGGCGCAGCAGCTGGGCATTTTGACCCAGGCCCCCATGGCTTTTCCAGTCCCGATGGAAACCATCCCTTTCATAGTGGAGATCTGATTAATATTGAGGCTAATCCACAGGGGAATGCACACCTCAATACGACGACGACTCGTGTAACCTTGTCCCCGGGTCCCTTGAGCCTCTTTGATGGGGACGGCAGCGCATTCATTATTCATGTGAATCCGGATACCTATTGTCCTGATGGTGCCGTAGGTGGGTGTGCCGGTGGGGGTAGAGCCGCCTGCGGCATTATCACTCTGGAATAAACTCACGCCCACAATATGTCCAGCCCAGTTGCAACCATTTCGTGCTCCCGGAATGGCATGGACTGGAAATGTTTTTCATATGGCCCCCAAAGCTTGAGAGTGGCTCAAGCTTTGGGGGTTGGTCTTGTTCTGGTTTGGTGGACAGGTTGGTACAGCCCTCTAAGAAAAACATGGGGACATGGTTAGATTCGTGGTGGCTCTCTATGGTCTCGTCACTCCTGACCGTCCGTTCTCTCCGTGAAGTGATCCCCCCCCACCGTTTCGATATACACCGTCAACGCCATCGCCGTCTTGTACAACGGCAGATGTTCGTAGCGCGCCACTACTGAAGCTCCTACTAAAAAATCGAGAGAAGCAGGGAGCGACACGTCCCCTGCTCCCCCCAAACCCAATACTCACAGCCCTGGAATGACCGAATGACCAAGTTTTCGGCTATTAGGGTGCATCAATGAGATAACCGGAGAGCCTCGCCTGAACCGTAGCTGACCCCGTTGAGGGTCGTCGGAATGCCAAAACGGTAAGGTTTGAGCCTGTATGAGAAAATGAACTCCTTAATTGTTGAAATACAACATTTGCTGAAAATTCGCTATCACTGCTTTTTACAGTTGGCGGTGGGTAAAATCTGAATTTGTTTTGAAGATTGAAGTGGTATTGCACCCCTGTGGAGTTAAATTGGTTATTGGCACGACCATAGAAAAATTCCAGGACAAATATTTTCCCCATTGGTACCATCTCACCAAAATTACAAACAACGCTGTCCTCAGTATCCGACATCTGTTGGGTGCACTCATATTCGACCAATTCCTGATTTTGAACGGAGACAGGATTTTGAATGATGACCGGAACGGGGTGTGTGGAATCATTTTGGACTGTTACATCGCCAAGGATTCCCAATGGAGGTTCGGCGGACACGCTGCCCATCAAAATAAATCCTACGCCAAGAGTCAGCAGGCTCATAAAGGTTTTGATTCGATGACCTCGGGAGAGAAAATGCATGGTACACCTCCTAGATTAAAAAATGAGAACAAACAATGATGTAGAAACCGCAAAAAAAAGACCTCAGGAACGTCTATGTTCCTCAGGCCATCCGTGGTAGCTTATTCGTTTGTTTGTTGTGCGGGAGATTCGCGTATCTTCTTCAAGTCCCCCACACACTTAAAGACCCAACCCGACATAAGAATAACAGAGAGGAGACGCATTAAGCCAGATCGACAACGAGAGAGGTCAAAACCCGGTTTCGTGGACAGCCTGATAAAGCCTGTAGCCAGTCCATCTTTTTTCGATCCGCTGTCTTTTCAGCTTCCTACGGATGGGCCCAACTCTCACTCCAAGGTTTTAAGGTCTAGCCCTGAAGCCACAATATTCAAGGGGTTCCCATGGATGGGCGGCGGCATCTGAACTCTTTGACGGCATAGTCGTGCTCTCCTATGGGGGCTCATATATTTCAAACCGTGTTATTTTCCTTCAACGAAGATCCATCGGGTTTAACGTGCAATGTGGAATGTATAGGCTACTCATCTCTGTTTGGTCCAAACAAAATAGGTCCATACCCGACGACAAACAGGACATAGGCTCCACTCCAACACCCCGCAGCCAAGCCAAAAATGAGATTGTCTGGCAAGGAAAGGCTTGGACCAAATACTCGAAATAGTGCTCCAAGGTTCACGAGAAAGTAGATGATGACCGTCAAAGGGCCGGCATGCTTGGTTCGTCCCGTATGACCGAGACTGGCACGAGTCATGACCGCCAAGGTCATCACACCCACGGCTCCTGTTGTCAAAACATGTATGGCCTCTTCTGCATGCACTCCAATTCCAAGAAGAGCACCACCAAAAATCAGGAACGCCATGGCCAACCACCCATATCCTACATTCAGAATCAGCACTAATGGCTCGCGCCAGGTGAGCCACCCATACCACCGGCTTACACGAATCAGGTGAAGACTCCCGGCCGTCACAAAAGCCACACCTATTACCGTCGAGTTAACATCCAGTATCCACAGAACTCCGGCCACGGCGACGAGCAGGATCGCAAGACCATCAAACCGGGAAAATGGCGCTGGCTGTTTCGTCACCTCGATCTCTTCCAAATAATCTTCAGTAAAACTCGGAGTAATTTTTCCACCAATCATGGCCAACAAGAGCATGATGAGCGTCAGGCCCAATCGTTCAGCCAGATCTGTTTCGGCACCATTGAGAAAGAGCCCGTGAAAGAGCAGGTTGGCGCTAGCATATAGACTAATCAGTACGCCAATCGGCAACCGGTCCCACACCTGAGCCGCCAGAATCTCTCGCCAGACGATACCCGCAATGACGACCAGAAAGGTCCCGTCAATCAGAGCCACAATCAGCGGGGAGCCCCATGGAAAGGCAAAGGACCATCGTCCAGCTACCCATAGTATCCATAACAGCATGAGCGGCCATCCTCTCATGGGTGGACGCTCGGTCCAGTTGGGAATAGCCGTCAGGAGAAACCCCGTGATCACGCAAGGCAGAAAACCAAAGATCATTTCATGCACATGCCACTCTCGTAGCTGGTAGCGCAAAGGAAGACCTTCTATCCCTGTTAACAACAAAGCCCAAACAGGGATGGCGATTCCCGCAAAAAGCGCGGCACTCAAAAAGAACGGGCGGAACCCATACGACCAGAACGCTGGGCCCCGATAGGCAGTATCCTGAGTTATGGCATCAGACATGTTGGATTTGAAGAGCGGTTACGGTGTGGAAGGTGCATCTGACAAACTGCTGACAGACTAGAGCGGGTATGACTTACTCACCCATTTCATGACTTTCTGGAGTTCCGTTTCGGTCATGGCCGCACGCGATTTTCGAAACTGGGAATAGACGGCCCGATTGACCGTGCCATGCGCCAGCTTCCGGGCCTGCTCATGCGTCCGGACATGTTTTTCAATTTGCTGACGTAAACGATCCAATCGTTCCTTAGGTGTCTCCTGATGCAATTCCGATTGCGCCGGCACCGCTAAATTGGCCCATAAGGCTTGATTGCTCATCCCCAGGACTCCGGAATGTAACGGTTGGATGCTCGATTCGGCTCGATCAGTCAGGGGAAGCAACCCCTGCCCATTGGGGAACCCCTGATCTTCCAGCGCCTGAGATGATGGTGAAGCACCTGCGATGGCTGTGTTGCGTTGGGCCAAAATGTAGTCCAGACATTCCCGAAACGGCCGATCGTCTGGGGCATAAATATACGCCCGCTGATCAGCGTAGGGGCCGGCCAGCGGATCCATCCGTGTCGCACGATGCACGACTTGCTCAATCCAGGGCTTGGTTCGAATATGCGTAAGACAAATCAGATGAGTGATAGCCGGCACATCTAAGCCCTCATAGGCCATCGCCACCGTAATCAAGCAATCGATGGCCCCACTGCCTTGACGTTTAAACGCTTTAATCGCCTGGTAGGCGGCTGTGGAATCTTCACTGGTCGCGATCGTAGCCGGGACGCCTCGTGCTTGCAGCCAGGCCGTATACTTCTGCGCCTGCTCAATATTGGCCGCAACCACTAACAGCTTTGCACGAGGATGCTGCAGGCGATGGTTCTGCCAATGTTGCACCCCGGCTCCCAGAAGTTCAAGTGCTGCTTCAGTTTTTAGTGCGGTCAGGAGAGCCGCTGAGCTTTGCTTTCCCGCTAACGCCAAGCTTTCCACATGATGCTCAGCTCCCTGAGCATCCAACCATGTCGCCTGACAGTTGGCGTAGTGCACAGTAAGATCGATACAGGCCTGCTCGCGTAGGGCA
>Ga0224506_10001667_pt1 | contig 15723 bp, 19 predicted proteins | sample SF_Jan12_sed_USG_2_FD_169108 | JGI IMG/M metagenome (GOLD analysis project Ga0224506, IMG submission 169108) | Sediment microbial communities from San Francisco Bay, California, United States - SF_Jan12_sed_USGS_8_1 | ecosystem: Environmental > Aquatic > Marine > Sediment | place: USA... | reverse complement strand
ACAATGTGGCCATTGGTGGGGGTAATGTGAACACTGGTAGCTATCGTCCAAACTATTTCTTAATGAATGGTATGAATGGTTTTCAGGCTATGGGTGATGCGAATACAAATCTTGAAGGTAATGTCGGCGATCTATTTCTGGTGAGAATAGTTAATGCGGGTCAGTTTGATCAGTCACTACACTTTCATAGTAACCACTTCCGAGTCATTAGTCGCAATGGCAATCGCTTAGGTCAGTTCGTCTGGCAGGATACGATCAATGTCAAGGCCGGAACGACGGCGATGGTGTTATACCAGCTGAATCAGCCCGGGCATTACCCCATGCATGTGCATACCGCACAGATGGAAACAGGTAATGGTGTTTATCTGAATGGCACCGCTGCCATGATTATTGCGCATTGAGGGGGTTGGTGATGATACTTAATTTAATTAAAAAGTCTTTTATAGTTTTAATACTGAGCCTGTTGTTTAGCTTGCGAATTGATGCAGGTCATAACATGGGTGGCGGCATGGGCGGTGGTGGCGGTGCTGGTGGCGTTATCCCCGTGTTTGATGCGCAGAATGTGAGCTTAATGGTGCGTCAGATCAATCGCACCATGAGTGATGGCAGAAGTATTCCCTTCTGGGTGTTTTGTGAAGGGGGCATGAGCGGAATGGGCAATTGTTCTTTACCCAGTCCCGTGCTGGAGTTGCAGCCGGGTCAAACGGCCAATGTTACTCTTAACATGATGATGGCCCCACAGGAATCAGCGCCCTATCATGGTCATACCATTCACCCGCATGGCCTGGATGTACCGATGTCTGAGGATGGTGTGCCAGAAACGGGTGCCGGTGTGAATGGTGATACTTATAGCTTCCGGGTCGATAACCGTTATATCGGCAGTCATGCCTACCATTGTCATGTCCACACCGTGAAGCATCTTGAGATGGGTATGTATGGGGCCTTTATTGTCAAAAGCGGTAACCAGATCAATGATGGTGGTCCGAACTATGACTTCGAATGGAACATTGTGTTGAGTACGGTCGATCCTGCCTATCACTTTGCAGTACAGGATGATCCCGTGTTTGCTGATTACAACCCAGAATACTTTCTGATGAATGGTCAGGAAGGTCTGAGTCGTAATACGCCCGCAGAAATATTTACTGCTGCACCGGGTGCGAATGTTGCGATACGTTTAATTGGTATGCATTCCGTTAATAGTACGTTTGAGATTCGAGATGCCAGTGGTAATCGCGTTTCATTCACGCAACATAATTTCGATGGTTTTGCTTTGCCTTCTCCACGCAATGTTAGTCGGGTTGAGCTTTCGCCTGGCCAGACAAGCGATATTATGGTGAGAATGCCGAGTGGTAGTGGCTCGCTCTATCCAGAAGTCAGTTATCGCGATCTTCGTCAAAATAATGTCTATAACAATGGCAGAGTGTATACACGCATCGATTTTTAAGAAAATAAAGTTGCATTGTCGTTGTACTTGCCCGGGACCTCTCCCGGGCTTTTTTATTTGTTTTAGGCTACAGAATGGCTGTGTGATGAATAGAAATACGGTATATTGAAGCTCAACCCTGTCAGATTTCCGAGGTGCGTATGTCTATTGCTCAGGAGCGAGTTGACGAACTCAATCTTTTATTACAGTTTAATATGAATAGTTTGCAGGAAGGTATCAAGGTGCATACCTCAGCAGAAACATCAGTTATTAATGCGGCGCAACGCCTGTTTGATAAAGGATTATTAACCCAGGTTGATGGTGGTTATCTAACCGATCTTGGCATGGAAGCGGCTGAAATGGCCGATAAACTACTGCGTATTATCGCTGATACATAATCATTTTATCTCTGTTAAGTTCGGCCTTATCAAGATTCTGTTGCTTATGTATCACCTTTTACAATATGGAGTTTCGTTTAACGGTGGCTTATCTAATCCCAGAAATAATTGAAACAGAACGATTAAACCTGAGAATGTTTCAGGCCGAAGACTGGCGTGATCTTTGTGTACTTTATTCGGATGCAGAGACAACACAGTACACACTCAGACGAACATTAGATGAAGATGAAACCTGGCGTATTGTCGTTATGTTTATCGGTCACTGGCAGGTTCGTGGTTATGGCCCCTACGCGGTTGAAGATAAGGCGACAGGCAAGGTCATGGGTAATATTGGCTTGTGGTATCCAGAGATATGGCCAGAGCCTGAAATCATGTGGTCGCTAGCAAAACCATTCTGGGGCAAAGGCTTCGCCAGCGAGGCTGCATTTGCGGTTAAGAAAATGGCGGTGGAAAAATTACCTGACGTTTCGCTGATCAGCTTAATGGATAAAAATAATATCCGATCTCAGGGTGTGGCAAAAAAACTGGGAGCCCGCTTTGAAAAGGAGATCATTTTTAAAAATCATCCTACCTGTGTCTATCGACATACATAAATGTAGCTTTATCCATGAAAAAAATTCTTATTTTTGGTAACTCTGGATCAGGTAAAACGACTCTGGCAAGCAAGTTAGCCAAGGAACATGATCTTACGCATCTTGATCTGGATACAGTCTGTTGGAAAAGTCCCGGTGTCCGAGAAGATCTAAATGTATCAATTGAGCAAGTTAAACAATTTATACAGGCGAATCCAGGCTGGGTTATCGAAGGCTGTTATGGAAGTCTATTAGCCGAGGTGGCGCAATTTTGTGATGAGCTATATTTTCTCAACCCAGGTATTGAGGCCTGTGTTGAAAATAATCATCAACGGCCCTGGGAGCCACACAAATACGCCTCTAAAGAGGCGCAGGACAAAAATCTGGAAATGTTGCAAAACTGGGTCAAAGACTATGAAACTCGGAATGATGAGTTTTCCTTAAGCGCGCATCAGGGTTTGTACGATAATTTTGGCGGTAACAAGTATTTAATTAGCGACAATAAAACAGGTTAATAACAGACTAAATTGCTCAAAAACTCATTAATCTTTATGAAAACTGTTTGAAAATGGTATATTATCCATACTATAAATATAATAATAACAAAGGGCCTGTCTCATGGCTTATGATGTTACCGTAGATCAGGAACTGAGCATCGTCTGTGTAAGTTATCAGGGTGATGTAACTGCAGATGAGCGCAAAGCTGCGCGTGATAAAGTGTTTCAGCTTTGTGAGCAACAGGGTCTATTTAGAGTTCTGGTTGATCTTCGTTTATGTGCTATCAAGATGAATGAGAAAGATGCGGTCGGCTTTGCAGCAAGCTTTGAGCGCGCAAAAAATATCCAGGGTTACAGACTCGCCTGTGTATGTAAACAACAGGGTGAAGTTGAAAGCCTGGTTGAAGTTCTACTTACCAATGAAGGTATTAATATTAAATACTTTCTTTCACCTGAAGACGCAAGGATGTGGTTAACGGCAAGGTAGTGGATCTTATATGTAATATGCTTATGTCTTTTAGCAGAATTGATTAATCAGGTTTTACAGCGATCACATTAACCATGGTTTCTTCATGTGGCTTTTTCGGATTAACCAGCCCCATTTTCTCAAGCACACCCAGATCCCATCGGCTCCACCATAAATATGGGTGCGAAATCTGCTCAGGTTTAATCTGAAAACCTGTCTGTTGTAGTAGATCGACATATTCTTCAGCTGTTTTTTGCACATCCATGGGATGACGAAACAAAACTTTTATAATTAAAGAATGTATAAAACGACGACAGGACTCTGCAAATAATAACACGCCACCTGGTTTGAGCAGGCGATAGAATTCTTTAACGGCCTGCTCCTGTCCAACAATATGATGAAAGGTCTGATGGCAGAAAATCATATCCAGTGATGCATCTGGCAGCGCAATCGCTTCAGCATTGCTTGTAAGGAATTCTACCTTTGCATGGCACTGATCTGCATTGATTTGGGCACGTGCGGGCACGTCAGGGTCAACATCAAGTCCGATTAACTGTTGTGGATCAAATCGTTTATCCAGCTCGACCAGCGAGTGGCCAAAGCCACAACCTACATCCATAATCTTCTGATAAGAGGGTTTGCGCTCAGGAAAAAGATGTTCAAGATCATCAAGCGCCTTACGCAACACAAAATTCACCCAGGTATCGGTACTTAAAAACCAGGTGCCAAAATCGGATTCTCTAACCCATTTAAGTTCGTTGTTCATTATGATCAATATCTTAATGTAGATTGTTGTTTAAGCTACTGGATAGTTCAAGCTTATAAACATTTTACATAATCGGTATCATAAACTGTACTACATTAGTGGTTATGTATAACTTATTCAAATAAGTCAGTAGTTTATAGATATATCTAAAGTAGGTTTATTTAACTGGTGCTCGATGTGCATATGCACATTCATGTCATATACTGTTCTTAGTAAAATACTTGGTTATTTGGGAGTCAAAATATGAGAATTCTAATTAGTGCCTTTCTTTTGTTGTTGTCTCCTTTTGTTCTTGCAAAGGAAATTCCCGATTACCCTGCTAAAAAGATCGCGCCACATACGTATATGATTGAAGGGCCGTTGGGCTTACCCAATGCAAAAAACAAGGGCTTTATGAATAACCCGGTATTTGTGGTGACGAAAACCGGTGTCGTGGTGATTGACCCTGGCACCAGTGTTTACACGGGTAGAATGGTCTTGCGTCAGATTCGTAAAGTGACTAAAAACCCTGTTACCCATGTGCTTGATACACATATTCATGGTGATCACTGGCTCGGCAATCAGGCCTTCAGCGAGGCATATCCTAAAGCTATTCTTATGGCACACCCAAAAATGATTGCTCAGGCCAATGCGGGGGAAGCCAAACAATGGCTTTCATTGATGTCACAACTAACCAAAGGTGCAACCGACGGTACCAAAGCTGTAGTACCGGATAAGGCCATCGACAATCAGCATCAATTTAAAACGGGTGGCATCACCTTTAAGATTCTGGCGCCCAAAAAGGCGCACAGTGGTACCGATATCATGATCCACATTGTTGAAGATAAGGTGTTGGTGCTGGGTGATAATGTTCTGCACAAACGCATTGGCCGTATGGACGATGCGACCTTCCGAGGTAACATCAATGCCTGTGATGTTGCCATTAATTCTGGAGCAAAAGTATTTGTTCCAGGCCATGGGCCATCAGGCGATGTTCATATAGTTAAAAAATACAGGACTTATCTATCGACAATCTTCGAGTCAGTGAAGGTCTATATTGACGAAGGTCTGAATGATTATGAAATGAAAGCAAAAATCCACGAAAAACTGGAACCCTTTATAAGATGGTCGGGTTATAAAGATCAGCTCGGTAAACACATCAGCCTTGCTATGCTGGAAGCTGAGAAGGCGATGTTTGAATAATAATTACAATTATATGCCTTAAAACAGCTCTACGTTATCAAGATAATCGTTGTTACGATCGAGTGATTCTTCATTTGGCTTTGCAGGTCTGATTTCTATAAGCAACTGATTTTGCCGGTCAAGCAATGATTGCAGCTTGTTGGTGACATGTTGAAAAGATGTTTCAATTTCTGTGTTATTGTCATTCAAATCAAGGGCGCGGTTATTCGCTTGTTCAATATGATTGAGAATATATTCTTCCTGATCTTCTTCCAGTCCAAGACGAGGAAGAAACATCGACATTTCGTCATACATTGTTTTAAGTATTTCAGTACTTTCTAACTGACTACTACGCAGTGAGACACCAAGAGAGAGCAGTGAAGTTGTTATTTGACTGAATGATACTGCCAATGCTTCGGACTGGGTTAGAATTGCATGACCAGCCTTCATAGTAAATATTTTATTGCTCAAATTACCCAAAACTGCAGGCAGTAGATCCTTTATGCGACCATATTTTTCTGGTGTGTCAATGGGCATATTTTTTACCAGAAATGTCGCATTAGGGTAGTTGATAAAGGTGCGACGTCCAAAGTCGAATATTCGATTCTGATTGCGCATTTTTTTCAGTAATGTAACTTCTAGTGGCGAAGCAGCACCATCAGAAAAAAAGCATCGTGGTCCTTCGTGCGTAAAAAACATGACGGCACATATTAAATTTAGCTTGTCTGTTAAGGTAAAAAATAGTTCTGCGAGCATTGAGTAATCATTGACTAAATAGGCCTGTTCAACAAACTGCATCGCCATACCTATTTCACTGCTGCCTGTCATGGCTATATTTGCGGTTTTCTGTGCTTCTTTGTATTTCTTTTTTAATTGGATATTATCATCTCGATAATTAAAAATAACCTTTACTTTAGCGAGAAGTGTTTCCGGGTTGCAGGGCTTTGTTATGTAATCATCACCACCCACCTGATAACCTTTCACCTGCTCATCTGATTCAGCGCTTGCAGATAAAAATATAACCGGAATGGATGATGTAAGGTGGTTGGCTTTTAACTCTCGACAAACTGTATATCCATCAATGCCTGGCATATGCACATCAAGAATAATGATGTCAGGAAGGATTTCTGCTGCGAGTCGCAGCCCCTCTTCTCCGCTACCGGCAGTTGTAACCGTGTAAAATTTTTCTAGTGTCTTTTTTAAAAAATATTGAGAGATTGGTTCGTCATCAATGGCGAGTATTTTCATATTCCCTAAGTGTCCATATTTATAAGCAGCAAGTATATTTATAATATTTATCGACTCAGAAATGATTTATTTTAGGGCATTAAGGAAATAATTATAAAAATTATATATATCAAAATTTGTGGCATGTTCTATGCTTTTATTTATACATAGTTAAAATCGGTTAGAATTATCCTGAATTGATACTGTAAATTAGCGCGGTTATGTCTATGATTAAAAAAATTAATAAAACTGATGCGCAATGGCGCGAAGAATTAACGGAGGAGCAATATCTTGTTTGCCGACAAAAAGGTACGGAGCGCGCTTTTACGGGCAAGTATAATAACTGCAAGGAAAAGGGAGTTTATGTGTGCAGCTGTTGTGGTGAATCGTTATTTGATTCCGAAACAAAGTTTGATTCTGGCAGTGGCTGGCCGAGTTTTTTTCAACCCATTAATAGCGAAGTGATCGAAGAAGAACATGATCATAGCCATAACATGCATCGTGTTGAGGTGCTCTGTAAAAAATGTGGCGCCCATCTTGGACATGTCTTCCCTGATGGACCACAACCCACAGGCTTGCGTTATTGTATAAATTCCGTTTCGCTAAATCTAACAGAGGATAAGTCATGAATCTGGATCAGGCTAAAGACCTGCTTAATACACAGATCAATAACCGCAATGGTGTCACCATGATTTTACTCGAGGTGCACAAAAGTCATGGCCAGACTGCTGTTGATCAGTTGATTTCTGAATTTGATCTGGAGCAAAAATTTGGCTTCAAGCCCGGTGAATCATTATTTGGCTGAGCAGGATTAATGCTGAAAATGAGTATTTACTGAAAAAAAAATCACAAAAAATATATAACTTATTGATTGATATAACTAATTATCTATAAAAAATTTTAATTTTTCCTTGTGGCGCCGATATATAGTGTATGTAGATATGTTGGTCGATCTGTATGTTGTCAAAGATCATAAGCGTAGCGGAATCATTTTCACTGAGTGGCCTGATACGCCACGCACATAGAAACACGAGCGATATTTCCGCTTTAAATATTCCGTTCAAGCCGACTCTGGTACAGGAGTTGATGCTGGAGAATCGTGCCATTCTTGCAGGTTTTAAGCTGATTAAAGAAAAAATACTAGAAAATGATATTGAGACAGTTCGTCGTTTATTGGTGAATGTAAAAAAGGCAGTGCTCAATCATTTTATCAAAGAAAAAATATCACTCTGCATGTACATCAAGGCTCACAACGTGAATAATTCTGATCGTCTTGAAAAACTAACAACCTTAAAACAGGAAATGGACGCTGTTCAGGCTATGGCATTCAAATTTTTTTCAACATATATAAATGGAGATATAATGATTGTTCAAAATATAGAATCAATGTCAAAGGAGCTTGAAGTCATTGCAGAAGTGATAGATCTACGTTTGCACCGAGAAGAAAAAGAGCTGTTTCCGATGTACGTTGCAAACGACGAAGAATAACCGTTAATTTACTATTATATTGTCCCCGCCATAAGTATCAGTGTTTTACACAATTTGGTAAAACGATGTGTACTAATCTCAAGTAATCAAATAGTTGACCGTTAACCTGAGGCATAAATCACTTATTTAGAGTAGTTTATTCACAGTAATTAATATGCCTGAAAGCACAACAACAATTCTGGTCGTTGATGACGACAAAGACATTCTTGAGCTTATCGCAGTCAGTATAGAGAGCCTTGGTTATACTGTAGTTAAAGCGAATAATGGCAATGAGGCGCTAGTAAAGCTTAGTGATGCACCCGATCAAATTAATGCGGTAGTGTCTGATGTAATGATGCCGGAAATGGACGGCTATGAATTATGTACACAGGTGCGAAGTGAACCGCAACTCAAAGAGATACCTTTCATCTTTGTTTCTTCGAAAACCTCGCTTGAAGAAATAATCAAAGGCTATGGTGTGGGTGGTACAGATTATATCACTAAGCCAATTGAGGCCTTCAATGTAGCCAGCAAGGTAAAATATATTATAGAAAATAGAATCAAGCATCAGGAGCTATCAAGTCTGCTCGATGATTCTCGTAATGTTGCCATGCAGGCGATGACTTATACGAACAGCCTGGGCCAGGTGCTGCAGTTTATGAAATCATCAGCGCAGGCAAAAAGCTTTGAAGAAATTTCGACGTATCTATTTGAAGTGACAAGCTCCTTAGGTTTAAGTGTAGTCATGCAGTATCATAGTCCTGAGGGGATAGAGAATTATAAACAGGATGGAAAAACCTCTCCTCTTGAGGCAAATGTGATTGAGATGGCGCGAACTAAGCAACGCATATTTGATTTTAAGATGCGAACAATATTTAACTATGACGATTTTTCATTACTAATATTAAACATGCCCATCAACGATCAGGAAAAGTATGGTCTGATGAAAGATATACTGGGTAATTTATGTGATGCGATAGAAGTTAGAGTTAAGTTGTTACTCTCAGATGTACAGGTTAAACACAAAGACGAGACTTTGCAGACCGTTGATCAGGCACTCAATCGTATTGACCAGTCATATCGTGATATACAGCAGGTCAATATGAGTTTAATTGACGAAATGATCAGCCATATCGAAGACGTTATGCTGGGTTTTGGTTTATCGGAAGGTCAGGAAGATACAATGCGCGGTATTGTGATGTATATGAAGCGCAAAACGCAGGAAGTTTTTACCGATGGTGAAGTTCTGTATGAAGAATTTGATACTATTAGAGCATCTCTAAAAGATGGCCTGGGCTAGATCTTTCTATTTAATCATCGTTTATACTTTATTATTCCGGTTTAATTTCAATATCTTAATGCCATTTTGAGCACAATGCCATAAATTAAGTGGGCATAATGGCACGAATCATGTATATTAATTTATGACCTGATTCACGCAGGGATTGCCGCGAGTCAGAGTTACAAGCATGGCCGCACAGTCATTATAGATAACATGATACTGCCTCATGCGTTGACGATAGTTTCGAACAGGAGTTAAGCGTATTAACGCTTAGCTGGACTCGAATATTGTCAAACAGGCAGGAAGTATTATGAACAAGTTAATCATTCTTACTGTTACAGGCCTGCTCGTCTCCGCCTGTAGCACCAAACCCATCACCGTTGATCGCATCGCCTTTAATGAGGTTGAATTTACATCATTAGCTGCACAGGGCACGACGAGTATTTCCGGCACTGCGTTTATCGTCGATGCACAGGGTGAAAAGCATTTTCCTTCGAACGCTCAGGCGCGCTTAAATCCAAAGACCTCTTACAGTAGACAATGGTATGAGGTGAACTATCTGAATCAGCAAAATATTGCCGATGCCGATCCTCGTTACTTAAAGTATGTCCGCAAGGCAGATATTGATGCACGGGGTAATTTTTCATTTGAAAATATACCCGCGGGTAACTATTACATCAGCGCACCGGTATTCTGGATGAAGGAGTTCAAGCTTGAAGATGGTTCGGTATTTCTGAAACGTATGGGCGCCTTTGTCTGTTATGAAATACAGGTGGAGCAGGGTAAGGATATGATTGTGCAGATAACGACAGATAATCCCTTTGATGTCGTGTTATCAGAATAACTCTGCGTTATTTAGACTGTTCTTTTAATAGTTCGATGACGTTATCGAAAGGTAGTGGTTTGTGTAGATGGTAACCCTGAACATAATCGCAATTGAGTCTGGATAAGATCTCATATTGTCCTTCTGTTTCTACGCCTTCTGCGATAACAGTCAGGTTGATGGATTTGGCTAGTCCAATGATCGCATTGACAATATTTTCACTGGTCGTATTAGACTCCATTGAGTTCACGAAGCTACGGTCAACCTTAAGGGTATCAATCGGGAAGTTATGCAAATAACTCAGACTTGAATAACCGGTACCAAAGTCATCAATTGCAATGCGAAAGCCCTGTTCTCTGAATTTATCCAGGATTACCAGAGCGGTTTCAGGATTGTCCATCAGGATACTTTCGGTAATTTCGAATTTAATATTTTCAGGCGAAAGTTTAAATTTTTCTAGTGATCGATGTACTTGTGAGATCAGTGTTGGAAAAATGAACTGTTTTGCCGATAGATTGATACTGATAAAAAAGTCTGGCTTCGCTGCAAATATAGTTGGACATTGGTCCATTAGGCTACGTAATTTCTCGCAGGCCTCATTTATAATCCAGTCACCCAGTTGTTTAATCAAACCTGTTTGTTCAGCAAGCGTAATAAACTCATCGGGCGGTACCATGCCACGTTCAGGATGTTGCCAGCGAATCAGGCATTCAAAACCATCGATTTTTCTATTCGTTGTATTGATGATAGGTTGAAAATGAAGTTCAAACTCTGAGTCGGCCATTGCCCGAGTGAGTTCATTTTCAGCTTTAACCAGATAAACTGTTTCATTGCGCGCATGCTGAAATTTACGACTAAATTTTGTTTTCGTGGCCAGATAGCCTGGAGTAACAACTTTATCTGCCAGTAACCGATTAGTTTTTCGCAGGTTACGCAGCATCGTATGCATAAACAGGCTCATTAGTGGGTGCGCGTTGTCAAAGGCCTTATCGAATAGTGATCGATCAATGGCAATCACTTCAGTGGGTTCCAGTGCTGTGATAGTGGCGGAGCGAGAGATGTCGTCAATCAGTGCCATTTCACCAAACAGGTCACCGGTATCGTATTCGGTGAGCACCAGCTTTTTTCCATTTTGCTGTATTGAGACCTCTACCCGGCCCCGCTCAATAATAAAAGCAGTATGACCTGGGTCACCCTCGCGGAAAATGACATCGCCGGCATCGTAGGCATGTGTATATGACGCAAGTGCCTTCATAGTTAACCATTTTTTGAATTTTTTGCCCGCGAAGTGCATGCGGGGCATTATCCATAAAAGAAGCAGTCTTGCCGTGCTCTGCTTCGCCCGGTTTTTGTGACAGAGTATTAATTGTCGGCACTTTTTGTGTCAGGTTGAGCTAAACGGGTAGGAAATTTGCTTATTTTTTGCGGGGTACAGGCGAGGAGTCGACTGGGATTTATTAAAATAATATTATATATAACAATAAGTTATACAGTTTTGACCATTTTAATTAGCAAATTAAGTCAGATACCAGGCCATCGAGATAAAACCAGCGCCCATTTTGCTTCAGAAAGCGGCTTTTCTCGCTCAGTCGGTGGGCCTTGCCGGCGATTTTATAGCGGGCGACAAACTCAACGGTTCCTTCTGTATCCAGTTGCTGACCCGCCTCTACCGCAACAATCTTTAGCCCAAGCCACTTGGCCTGATGTTCCAGATTCAGGTGAGTTGGTCGGCTTGATTCATGCCAGCTGGCCAGCAGGTAGTCTTCGTTTGAAAGTACATAGGCGGTATAACGCGAACGCATCAGCTTTTCTGCCGTCGGTGCATAATCATCACCACTAATATAAGGTTTGCAGCATTCTTCGAGTGATATACCAGAGCCGCAAGGGCAAGGTGCTGATGGTTTCATCGTGATATTATATGGTGTACTTGTGGTTTGAGTTATCATTTATGTCGCATTTGATTCTGCACAATTGTATCAGGAGTGAAATCTATGAACAAAGACGCCTGGGAAATAATTAAAACCATTACAGAGGCAGAACATCACTTTAATAATCTCTGTTTTAAGATCCGTGCTCTGGCATCAACCTGGTTACTGGCTACCTTTGTGGGAGTCGGCTTTCTACTAAAGGAACTCGCAATGTCGGAGCCAAATGCTACCCAAATGATGATTATGCTTTGCTGGATAGGTGCCGTTGGCATTATGGTGCTCTGGGTATTGGATCTCTGTATTTACCAGAAAATATTGACTGCCTGGTTTAACTCACGCGAGCAAATCGAGGCAGATAATTTAGATTTTCCACAAATGTGGAAAAATATTAAAGACACTCAGCCAGGGCAAACGGCCTTTCATTTACTTAAGATATACTATCTTGCGCTTAGCTGGGCACCGTTACTTTTATCCATATATATATGTCTGAACAAGGGTGCGGAAAAAATCTATTTTGATATTTCATTGTCTTTATTTGTTGTTTTTACGGTCATCATTATTCTATTTTCAAAAGAAAAATCCACTGACAATAATGATAAGCGAGTAAAGGCAAGTAACTAAACATTATTAATAATTAGACGATATGCTAGATATGAATAAGAAATATTTTTCAGAATTTATTGGCACCTTTGTTATGGTGTTTGCAGGTACCGCTGCAATCGTTGTGAATGATATCAGCGGTGGCAGCATTACACATCTTGGTGTGGCTATCGCATTTGGTCTGGTTGTCGCCGGGATGATTTACGCATTGGGTGATATCTCTGGTGCGCATATTAATCCGGCTGTGACCCTGGCGTTCTGGTATGCGCGTCGTTTCCCTGGCAATGAAGTCATGCCCTATGTATTAAGTCAGATTGCTGGCGGCCTACTTGCCAGCATCATGGTGATGGTCATTTTTGCTAATCATCCAACCCTCGGTGCGACGCATCCGAGTGGCACAGTCATGCAATCTCTAATCATGGAAATCATTCTCAGCTTTATTTTGATGCTGACCATCATCAATGTCGCCACGGGAGCAAAAGAAAAAGGCATGATGGCAGGCATGGCTATTGGCGGCGTTGTGGCGCTATGCGCATTGTTTGGTGGCCCAGTCTCAGGAGCCTCAATGAACCCGGCACGCTCCATTGGGCCTGCTCTGATGAGTGGCCAGCTTGTTGATCTGTGGGTTTATCTACTTGGCCCGGTAGTGGGCATGTTTCTGGCAGTTTTAAGTTGCCGCTGCATGCGAGAAAAGCCCTGCTGTGAAAAGCCAGTGTAATTCACTTGGTTTATTTTGCGTTTTTTACTGTACCTTAATTTAACAGGTAAAGATGAATTTTCTCTTAATATAGATATGTAATTTGCCGATACCCATATACCAAGGCTGCTTTTACAGATACCAAGACCGGGGCATTATGGACATTGGCAAAGGCTATACAATTTTTGCTTTCTTCCTGCTCTTATTTTCGCTGGGCTTGCCGCTTTGTGCAGAATCGGCTCTACCTCAAACACTGTCACTTACTGCTAAACAATATAAACAACTGATCCCTCGCCAGCCAAAAAGCAGTTATCTTTTCTATTTCAGCCACACGAAGACTGTTAGGAATAGCAATATAAAAAACCTGGACCATGTAAATCCAGAGCTATTGTCGCAGTTTGATGTGATAAGCAAAGGTCGGTGAGAAGAGCGATGGATCCGGCAAAAATCATATCAACCTGGTCTTTTAAGAAACGACTGTTTCTAATCATTTTTGCTTCAGCAATATTTATATTTACTACGATTGCTGCAACGGTTGTGCTGATTAGTCGCTTTGATGGATATACACAACATGTCTCGAGTATTGAGCTGGCGGTGTTAAATGAAACAGCTCATCAGTTTCGTGAAATTTCAGATATTCACTCACAGCTGTTTCATTTACTCCACCATGCAAATAAAAACGGTAAGAAAAAAGACATGTCTCTGATGGGTAGTGTGTTAATGGATAAGCTGGATCATTTGCTTAAAACAATTAAACAGCTTGAAGATGAAAGTATAGAGCGCCTACAGACGGGCCACCTGAATAATAGTCACCATGATCACGAAATCCATATATCAACATTAAAGCTGGCTTCGCATATTCATAGTGAGCTATTAAAATATCGAAATACACTGGCTTCATCCATTGAAATGCTTACTGTTGATTCGAGACAATCTTTACAGCACCTGAGTAATGCGACAAACAGTTTTAATCAGATCAATAATTTGTTTGCTGAGATTATTCTGAATTCCAGTTCAAATATAAAATATGGTCTGCAGAAAAAAATTGACAACATCACAACAGTCTACTGGCCAATGGTACTCATTATAGTTGCAATGGGAATCATTGGGATTCTGGTGCTGGCACGCCTGACCTATGTTCTATCTAATCAGTATGGACTTGTGCAATCATCCCTGGATCGACTTGGCGAGGGTGATACCGGTGTTGTGTTACCCCGGTTCCATGTGAATAATGAAATGTCGCGGGTGATGCAGAGTCTGGAAAAGTTTAAACAAACATTATTGGCATTAAAGCAGTCTGAGATTGATCTGCGGGAAAAAAATACGCAGCTTGAGCTGACAGAAAAAAGCCTTGAACAATCATTGTATGAGCTGACCAAGGCAAAAGAAGATGTTGAACAGGCCAGTCATGCCAAAACTATGTTTCTCGCCAATGTCGGCCATGAATTACGCACCCCATTAAATGCAATCCTCGGCATGGCTCAGTTATTACAACAGGAAAAACTGACTGAAGAACAGCATGACCATGTGAATACTGTTTATCACTCAGGCCGCAATCTGCTGGATCTGTTGAATAACCTGCTCGATTTCTCCAAGCTTGAGGCAGGTAAACAGCAGCTTGATTTCACACCGTTCAAACTTGATCTGTTTATAGAAGAGATTCGCGCCCTGTTTACAGCAAATATTCGCAGTAAAGGGCTGAAGTTTATTATCGAGATCAGTCCTGATGTGCCTGCACAACTCTATGGTGATGCCATGCGCATTCGTCAGATCATGGTTAACCTGATCAATAATGCGATCAAGTTTACTGAAAAAGGCAGTATCACTGTGCGTGTCAAAACTGCGGATAAGGCCAGCCTTTGTTCCGCGGTGTTGCCCAATGAATGTCCGTATATTGGCAAGGATCCGGCTGTGCGTTGTGACTGGAATACCCTTCAGTTTGAGGTGACGGATACCGGAATTGGTATTAGCGATGATCAGCAAGTAAAGGTCTTTGGCCTCTTTAATCAGGCAGATTCGAGCACCACCCGCAAATATGGCGGCACCGGTCTGGGCCTGTCGATTGTTAAACAGTTGGTTGAGCTCATGGATGGAGAAATCGGTCTGCAGAGTCAGCCGGGTCGGGGTTCAACATTCTGGTTCCGGCTGTGTTTACCCCCTGATGCGGCCATCGCCAGTCATCGTAATAGTCTCAATAATGACCATGGCCTCCAGGCCTGATGTTACAATCTGTGGCGAAATGGCAATTTCAGTAATTTGATAAAAATAAAGAAGATCGGCACACTTATGCCACTTATGCCACTTATTGCAGCATATTAGCCGAATATATAAAAACCCTTATCTTATTGCTACATTTTGTGTGGTAATTAAATTCGATCTTCGGTATAGTCTGATTTTTAAATTTGAGTGTGGGATT
>Ga0224506_10001666_pt1 | contig 15725 bp, 13 predicted proteins | sample SF_Jan12_sed_USG_2_FD_169108 | JGI IMG/M metagenome (GOLD analysis project Ga0224506, IMG submission 169108) | Sediment microbial communities from San Francisco Bay, California, United States - SF_Jan12_sed_USGS_8_1 | ecosystem: Environmental > Aquatic > Marine > Sediment | place: USA... | reverse complement strand
AGACTGCTGGGTCAACAGAAGGAGGAGGTGCCAAGATGGGACAGACGTATTCGCAGTTGACGCAGCAAGAACGGTACGGATTGGAGCTCATGCGGAAGCAAGGCCAGACTTTTCGAGCCATCGCGGCGGTGATGGGGCGCTCTCACACGAGCCTCAGTCGTGAACTCCAGCGGAACACGGGGCAACGGGGGTATCGGCATCATCAAGCTCAACGCCTCGCCGACCAGCGGCAGCAGACGAAACCGAAAATCGTGAAAGTAACGGAGCCGGTCGTACAGTATATTCAAGAGAAACTCCAAGCCCGGTGGAGTCCAGAACAAATTTGTGGACGGCTCAAGCAGGAGCAGGCCCTGGCCTTAAGTCCCGAAACGATCTATCGATTCGTCCTCAAGGATAAGCAGCAAGGGGGCCAGCTCTATGGCTACCTCCGCCATCAAGCCAAACCCTATCGGAAACGCTATGGAGCGAAGGATTCGCGTGGGAGCATCCCTGGTCGGGTGGGGATTGAGGAACGCCCTGCTGTGGTGGAAACTCGGGTCCGTGTGGGCGACTGGGAAGCTGACTTGATCATGGGAAAGGCGCACAAGGGGGCGATCGTGACCCTGGCCGAACGACGAGCGCGCCTGTTCTTGGCGATCCCCATCCTCCGCAAAACCGCCGAGTTGGTCACGGAGGCGATCATCACACTGCTCGCACCCTGGAAGGACTGGGTAGCCACGATCACGTATGACAATGGTCGAGAATTCAGTGGCCATCGACAGATTGCTGAAGCGCTGGGGTGTCAAGGGTACTTTGCACGTCCGTACCACAGCTGGGAACGCGGCCTCAATGAGAATTCAAATGGCTTGCTGCGCCAATATTTCCCGAAAGGGAGGCAGCTGGATACCGTGTCGCAGGAGGAAGTCGAGGCAGCCGCTGACGCGATGAATCATCGCCCTCGCAAATGCCTAGAATTTCAAACGCCCTGGGAAGTGTTCAAGCAATGGATTCAAGCACAGAGGCCAGGACCAATCACTGGTGCACTTATGGGTTGAATTCGCCCTTCCATAACTGACTAAAAATGTTTAGAAGACCTCGTGAAGAATTAAAGAAAGTGAGGTGGTTGGACGCCTAGCCTTTAGAAAGTGCTAGGGGGATAAGGGTTAATCGAGAAAAGTCGGCTGGTTAAATGATTGCAGAATTCTCAGACCGCTTTTTGCACAAAACCTGATCGAAGGCAGCGTGTGCAAACCTTTATGCGTTTGGCTGCGCCTTTGATGAGCGCGCGAACGGTTCGAAGATTGGGGCGAAACACCCGTTTGGTGCGGTTGTTTGCGTGACTGACGTTATTGCCGACCAACCGGTGTTTTCCGCACACGTCGCATGAAAAAGCCATTGTCTACTCCCTGAATTTTTGGTTTCAATCAGAAATCGTTAACTTACTAACATGAACTTACTATACTAGCATGTGTTATCACAGGTGCTATTGTACATGCAATTCGCTTGAAATAAAAGAAGTTGAGCGAGGTTTTTTGATAAATTTTGCATTCTTCTCATGGAAGACGTTGGCTGTGGGTGATTTGAGTGCCTGATTTCTTGATTATTTCCCTCATATAATTATTAGCCATTCCTTCATCATCATGGTGAGCCAACCTTCCCTTTGGAATACCCCGATTCAATATGCCAAAGGCGTGGGCCCACAACGGGCCCGTCTCTTAGCAAAATTGGGCATCTCCACGGTAGAGGATGCCTTTTGGTTTGTCCCATGGCGGTACGATGATCGCTTAGAGGTTCTCCCTATTAGGAATCTCTTGGCGGGAATGAAGGCGACTATTAGAGGACGTGTTGAGCGTTGTCAGGCGAATACCACTTCTCGGCGGCGCCTCGTGGTGGTGACCATGACAGTTCGTGATGAAACAGGTGTCATGGAATGTGTGTTTTTTAATCAACCATACCTAGAAAGCACGTTTGCCGTAGGGGTCCCTGTCTTGTTGACCGGAACGGTGAGTCCCAATCCCAAGGGGTTCCCTTCTTTGCTGATGAAGGGTCCGGAATATGAAATTCTTGATGGGGCAGGTTCCTTCGATGGCGCAGGCGGCCGGATTATTCCCATTTATCATGAGACCCATGGGCTAAGCTCGAAGCAGCTTCGCCGAATCATGCACACTATTTTTGATCAGTATGCTCAACAACTCCAGGAGATTTTGCCGAGCAACCTGCGAAAGCGACTAAGGCTTCCCACGTTGGCTGAGGCCTTGCCGGTGTTGCATGGCCCTCATCAACACCAATCCGTCTCTCTTTTGAACCAACACGCCACTCCGGAGCATCAACGGCTAGCTTTTGAGGAATTGTTCCTGCTGCAGTTGGCGCTGGCCATGAAACGGCATCGCCAGGTCACGGCTGCCCCTGGCATTTCGTTTGTCAGAAATCATGCGCTGTTTGAGCAACTTCGGACGGCCTTGCCCTTTTTGCTAACCTCAGCGCAAGAACGAGTCATTGCTGAGATTTTTCAGGATATGGGTGAACCGACGTGTATGAATCGATTGCTTCAAGGTGATGTGGGCTGTGGCAAAACCGTCGTGGCGCTTCACGCCATGGTGATGGCCTGTGGTTCGGGTTACCAGGCAGCACTCATGGCGCCGACAGAGGTATTGAGTGAGCAGCATTATTGGTCGCTGAAACCATTGTTTGATGCGCTCAATATTTCGTGTGCGTTGTTGAAGGGTGGTCAGGCTGGGGGCGAGCGAGCTGCGATCCTGGAAAATCTCCAATCTGGTGATCTGCAGGTGGTGGTGGGGACACATGCATTGCTTCAGCCGGACGTATATTTTTCCAAATTAGGACTGGTGATTGTGGATGAGCAACACAAATTCGGGGTGTTGCAACGAGCGATTCTTCGAGAAAAAGCTCCATGGCAACCTGATGTTTTAGTCATGACAGCAACCCCAATTCCCCGAACTTTAGCCATGACGTGGTATGGCGATTTAGAGGTGTCAGTTATTGATGAGTTCCCGCCGGGGAAAAAACCTATACAGACCAAATTATTTGAGGAGAAGCAACGGAATCGGGCTCATCAACTCTTACGAAAGGAATTAGAAACCGGACGACAAGCCTATGTCGTCTATCCTTTGGTAGAGCCGTCAGAAAAAATAGATCTCCAGGCGGCCATGGAAGCGGCTGAGAGATTGCAGGAGCAATTTGCCCCGTTTCGAGTGGGCGTGTTGCACGGGCGTCTTCCATCACGCGAAAAACAGGCGGTCATGGCCCAATTCAAGAACAAGCAGATTGATATCCTCGTGGCGACAACGGTCGTGGAAGTGGGCTTGGATGTTCATAATGCCACTGTGATGCTGATTGAGCATGCGGAACGTTTTGGGCTGGCACAACTTCATCAATTACGTGGGAGGGTGGGACGAGGGCAGCATCAAGGCCATTGTTTGCTCGTGCATTCACTCGGAAGGATTCCCTCGTCCCCTCAACAGAGGGTGTTGAACTTTGAACGTTCGCTGGGCGGTCGTCAACGCATTGACCAGGTTTCCCCTTCGGCGACGGCCACTCGATCGACCGCAAAGCGACGGCTTGCTGTCTTTGCACAATTTGATGATGGGTTTGCTCTCGCCGAGGAAGATTTGAAGATTCGAGGGCCGGGTCAAGTTTTAGGCGTGCAGCAATGGGGAGAGATTGCCTTTCATGTCGCTGATTTGGCTCGGGATGTGGATCTCTTATCAAAAGCCAGGCAAATTGCAAGGGAATTATTGCAACGTGATCCGGATTTATTGTTTCCTGAACACCAGGCTGTCAAAGAAACGCTTTTGCGAAAATGGAGTGAAAAATTGGCCTTGGGGTCAATCGGGTAAAAGTTCTGCCCTGACAAGGGTCCAGCGTATTCTTTCATAGGCTTGTTGAAAAAAGCCGCCAGCGGCGTTCTCGCCCTTTTCCCGTGCTCATGTACAGAAGGTACGTTCCGCATGCAAAAACGGCTGTGGTCTTGCTGGACGAACTTTTTTGAACAGGCCCGAAGCCCTTGGTAACAAAAGTAGTCTTGGGTAAAATGGCCTATGGAACTCGGTATTATTCAACACTCCCTTCATGAATATTCTACCCTCAAAAGTTGAAGCATTCACAAGGGTTGATGGTGTTTGATTTGTTATCGGGTTCGTGGTAGAAACTGCCTCAGAAAACTGAAGTGAGTTGGCACCATCGCCCGGATGGCGGAACTGGCAGACGCGCCGGACTCAAAATCCGGTTCTTTAACGAGAGTGGGAGTTCGACCCTCCCTCCGGGCACCATTCACCTAGACAAGAAATTTTGTAAAATACGATGAAACCCCTAAGTTCAAGTTCGTTCTCTTTCGACAGGGGTTCAAGGGAAAATTGACTTGACAGGGCCATTCACCTTGACTATAGTCTGTGCCCCGATTAAGAAAAAAAAGTCAACATAAATTTAGTTCGTTTTTTTGATTATTAACTCACAGTTTCCAAGGAGGAGCCACATGCGGAAGGTAGGGATTATTGGAGCAGCTATCATTCTTGCAAGCTCAGTTGGCGTAGCATTTGGGCAAGAACGTCCACCTCAGCACGTTGGGTATGGGACGGGAGTCGGTGATTCACAGGGTGTGGGCGACAGATCGCGGGTCATGGATGAAGATGACATGTTACGGTATCTTTCAGCACCAGAAACCGTAAGTGGTGAAGTGGTGGCTGTAAACCTTGCTGCCGGGGTAATGTACCTCGACATGGGTGGAAGTTCACATGACGAACGGCAGAGCCTTACCGGTTCATTAAATATGCAGCCGTTGTATATTACTAACGCCACCAACATGGAAAATTTACGATCAATTGGTAAAGGCGATTATGTTTCAGTTCAAGTTCGTCAGGAAACGACAGACGAGCAAAAGTTTTCGACGGGTCGAAGAATAGTTCTAACAGTCTATGTTTTAGATGGTGCCCAGGTACGAGGCGGAGCGGACAATAACGATTTTGGTGGTGGGTTTGGGCAACGTCCGAATCCTTACACAAATCGTGGGATTCACACTCGGACAGCCGGCTACACGGGTGTACCAGAAGGTGGCATTCAACAGGGTGCCGTGGCTTCAGGTATTGTAAGCCCAGTAGGCACTGTCACCGGTGCGGCTCCTTGCTGGCAATGTGCGCCACAACCAGACACCGTCAATGAACGGACTGATAAAACGATTGCTACCGATTATGGTGATGATCGTGCAAACTTCAACAAAGGTACCGTTCAGTAATATTATTCGATAGAGAAATGAGTTCAATGAAAGAGCGTGTCGGTGTAATAACCGGCACGCTCTTTTGTTATGGGCTACCGCTGGTTCTTGGGGAGTAACGTTTACTGGGCATTGAGATTGTGTCGCGGAAGAAATGATATGGAGGAGCTGGATTTACGTGGGATTATTTGCCCCTACAACTTTGTGAAGACAAAACTGAAATTAGATATGTTGGAAGTTGGCTCACAATTAGCCGTTTTATTAGATGAAGGTGACCCGATTAACAATGTTCCCAAAAGTATTATGAATGAAGGGCACCAAGTATTGACCCAGGAAAAAATAGAGGCCTACTATCGAATTGTTATTCAAAAGGAAGATTCGTAAGGGAGGCTGAATCGACGAATGACGCCTCCTTTCTTTTCCTCTGAGGTTGCCCCTGAATTAATAACGTAATCTCTCCTTTGAGCGTTTTCCCTTCTAGAGTCTGACTCAACTCCTCAACATTCCCCCGCATGATTTCCTCATTGAGCTTGGTGAGTTCTCGCGTGAGGACGATGTGACGATTCCCCATGGTTTTGTGAATGGCTCGTAAGGTTTTGAGAATTCGATGCTGAGTCTCAAAGACAATGATGGTTCCGATCTCCGGTTGAAGCTTTTCAAAAAACTTTTCCCTGGCACCTGGTTTTCTGGGCACAAAACCTTCAAAAATAAATCGATCTGTCGGGAGGCCTGATATGCACAAGGCAGCCAACACCGAAGAAGGCCCAGGAATAGGAACAAGAGCAATGTTGGCTTTCACGGCGGCGTTCACAAGAAAATACCCTGGATCTGAAACAAGGGGTGTTCCAGCGTCACATACTAAGGCAATAGAACTGCCCTCTTGTAGTCGATGTAAGAGAATCTCCGTTTTTTCCTCTTTATTGAAATCATGGTAGCTGGTGAGGGGAGTTCCAATCTGATAGGAGGCGCAAAGTTTTTGTGTTCGCCTGGTATCCTCAGCCGCAATGATGGCGACTTCTTTCAGAATACGGATGGCCCGGAATGACATATCTTCCAGGTTGCCAATAGGGGTGCTGACGATATAGAGGATGCCACTCATGAAGAATACTCAGGGTATGCGGTGAAAAAATCCAGCAAACAAGCCTGGCATGGTACTGTCTGCGAGGATGATTGTCTAGAAGAATGGGACGGTCATCGTTTCTGCCAAGAAAGGGGGTAACCTATTGATTTTCTTGACCTTCTCCGGACGCAGATCTATACTCGAATTTAGGTGATTTTACCTCAAAGGGAAGAGTGTGTGCGATGACTGAAAGCTTGTCCTTTCTGACAATGGGGCTCTATTTTGGAGGCACGCTCCTCTTTCTGGCGTTTCTTCTTCATAGGTCTGAGGTCTTGGTCCGAGTGGCAGTGTTTGTGGCGGCAGCTGGATTTTTTTCGCACACCGCTGCGCTGGGAATGGCCATTGTCTCGACCGCCCAGATTCCGATTCTGACATTTCGGGATGCCATGTCGTTTTTCGCCTGGGGCTTGGTTTTGGTGTTTTTGGTCGTGGGCTTAAAGCGAGGGTTACAGGTCTTGGGGGCTTTTATCTTGCCGCTCGCCTTTCTCTCTTTGGTGTCCGCAACGCTGGCACCGGTAGAAGCCGGGACCATTGCTCCGGTTTTTCAGACGGTGTGGGTTCATGTGACCTTGAGCATTCTAGGAACTATTGGATTTGCGATCGCGTTTGTGGCTGGGTTGATGTATTTGATGCAGGAACGCTTGCTGAAATCCAAGCAGTTTAACGTGTTAAATTTTAAGCTCCCTCCTTTGGACTTTTTGGATACCTTAAATCAGCGTTCCATACTGTTTGGTTTTCCCCTGATGACCTTGGGAATTTTGACTGGAGCGGTTTCGGCCCAACTCACAATTGGCTCCTACCTGAGTTGGAATCCCGAACAGGTCTGGGCCCTTATTACCTGGGTGTTTTATTTTGGGGTGCTCATGGGAAGGGTGACCGTTGGTTGGCGAGCGAAACGTGCCGCCTATTTGACTATCGTCGGATTTGCAGGGGTTATTTTGACCTTTATTGGGATTTTGATGAAAAGCCCTCAGGCGATTGCCCATTTATGAATATTATCGTGTTAGGACTCAATCACCGGACTGCTCCGGTGGAACTTCGGGAACTCTTGGCGATCCCGGATAGTCGAATGGGCGAAGCGCTGATGCGGCTCAGATCCTATCCTGGTGTGAAGGAAGCCATGTTTCTGGGGACGTGTAATCGTGTGGAGGTCTATGCGGTCGTAGAGAAGGGAGAATGGGGATTTCGGAAGTTGGAAGACTTTTTAGTGGCGATACATTTTTCTCTTTCCTCTGAAGATTTGCTCCCCCATTTGTACCGCTATAGTGATGAAGAGGCCATTGCCCATCTCTTTCGCGTGTCGGCTAGCTTGGATTCCATGGTCGTGGGTGAACCCCAAATTCTGGGTCAAGTGAAGGACGCTTATGAGTTGGCGCTGACCCATCGTTCGTCCGGGGTCATTCTCAACAAGGTTGTCAAAAAAGCGATTTCTGTGGGGAAAAGTGTTCGGACCAATACCCGCATCGGTGAATATGCCGTGTCTGTGAGCTATGCGGCGGTGGAATTGGCCAAAAAAGTTTTTTCCAATCTTCAACAACAGGTGGTATTGTTGGTCGGAGCCGGAGAAATGGGGAAATTGGCTGCTCAACATTTGGTCAATCATGGGGTGAAAGAGGTGTTATTGACGACACGAAATCATCATCGGGCGTTAGCCCTAGCTGAACGATTTCAGGGAAAGGCCGTTCCGTATGACCAACTTCGCACAACGTTGCCAAAAGCGGATATCGTCATTTGTGCGACAGGAGCGCCTCATTTTGTGATCTCCAAGGATGATATTGAAGGAGCCGTCCATCAACGGAGAAATCGGCCAATTTTCTTGATTGATATTACCGTCCCTCGCAATATTGACCCGGCGGTCAAAGACGTAGACAACGCCTTTATTTTTGATATTGATGATCTCAATGCGCATGTTGGACATAACCAAGAGGAACGGTTGAAAGAGGCCTCGACAGCCGAAAAAATGGTTAAAGGGGAAGTTGAGTGCATGGTGGCATGGGTTCGTGGACTTGAGGCCACCCCGACAATTATCGCGCTGAGGAAAAAGGCAGAGGACATCAAAAATACCGAATTAGACAAAGCCTTTCAACGATTAGGCGACCTGACGGAAAAAGATCGTGGTGCGATTGAAGGATTAGCTTCGGCCATCGTGAATAAGTTACTTCATGGTCCGTTGGTAACCTTAAAGACAGAAGCGCAATCGCAAAATGGGTTTGCTTTCATTGAAGCCGCCAGGCGGTTTTTCGAACTGCGAGAACGTGAACTCCATTCACTGGATGTCGAATCGCAAGAGACTGAAGTGGGAGATGAGGCTTCGGAAGAATCCCTTTCGCAGAAAGACCCGTTGTGAGCATGGTCAATCAAGCGCGCTCGACGCTCGTCATCGGAACTCGCGGTAGTCAACTGGCGCTTTGGCAAGCCGAATGGGTCCAAGCGCAGCTGAAGCAGATGGCCCCTCATCTTTCTGTGGAGCTCAAGCGGATTCAGACGAGTGGGGATAAGATTCAAGATGTGCCTCTGGCCAAGGTTGGAGGAAAAGGGTTGTTTGTGAAGGAAATTGAAGAAGCCCTTTTACGAAAAGAGATTGATTTGGCTGTCCATAGCATGAAAGATCTCCCCGCGGACTTGCCGAAGGGCTTATGCATCATTTGTATTCCTGAGCGCGAAGATCCTCGAGATGCCCTCCTGACACGTGACGGGAAAAACTTGGACGCGTTACCTCAGGGCGCGCGAGTGGGCACGAGCAGTTTACGCCGGCAATCGCAACTGTTACATGCTCGCCCAGATCTTCAGATTGAGATGTTACGAGGCAATGTGGACACTCGGCTTCGCAAACTTCAGGAGAACCAGTTTGATGCTATTGTTCTGGCCGCGTCGGGCTTAAGACGTTTAGGCTGGGATGCCCATATCACGGAATGTCTTCCCCTCAGTGTGAGCCTCCCGGCGATTGGACAGGGAGCCTTAGGCATTGAGGGACGGGAAGATGATAGTTTTGTTCGGGACCTCGTGGCGAAACTTGAGCATCAACCAACGCGGGTGACCGTGACGGCCGAACGTGCTCTTTTGAGGCGACTTGAGGGAGGTTGCCAGGTGCCCATAGCCGGTCATGCGGTTCTTCAAGGGGACGGCATCACCTTGGAAGGATTAGTGGCGAGTCTTGATGGCAAACGATATGTGCGCTATGCCTTGGATGGTGCCATGTCTGACGCAGAATCTATTGGGATAAAAGTCGCAGAAGGATTATTAGATCGTGGGGCGCAACCCATTTTGCAGGAAATCTACGGGGCGGCATAACCGGATGGGAATTTCCCAAAAAAGAGCACATGTGTATCTTGTTGGTGCGGGTCCGGGTGATGCGAAATTGTTAACCTTGCGTGGGAAAGAATGCTTGGAATGGGCTGATGTCGTGCTTTACGATCATTTGGCCAATCCCGAGTTATTGAAGCATGCCCCCATGCATGCGGAACGGATATATGTCGGTCGAAAAGGTCGAGGATCCTATCGTGATCAAGCAGAAATCAATGAGTTATTGATGAAGAAGGCGCAGGAAGGCAAATGTGTCGTGCGCCTGAAGGGCGGTGATCCCTTTGTGTTTGGGCGTGGGGGAGAAGAGGCTGAAACGATGGCTGAAGCCGGAATCCCATTTACGGTGGTTCCCGGCGTGACGGCGGCGGTTGCCGTACCGGCGTATGCTGGAATTCCTGTGACGCACCGAACGCTGGCTTCCACCGTGGCATTTGTGACCGGTCACGAAGATCCGACAAAATTCTCGAGTGCGATGGAATGGCCTCGCCTGGCTTCTTCCGAAGGAACACTTGTCTTTTTGATGGGGACCAAGAATCTTCCCCATATTGTTGAGCGTCTGATTCAGGAAGGGAAAGCGGCGACAACGCCAGTTGCGGCCATTCGATGGGGAACCTATGCTCGGCAACAAACAATAGTCGGGACGTTAGGGGATATTGTGGCCAAGGTAATCAAGGCCAACCTCAGTCCACCAACGGTTATCGTTGTGGGAGAAGTCGTTCGATTGCGGGACCGTCTCAATTGGTGTGAAGCTCGACCATTGTTCGGGAAAGGGGTGTTAGTCACTCGTCCCCGAGAGCAAGCCCCAGCGTTGTCCAATTTACTGGCTGAGCAGGGAGCCGAGCCAATTGAATGCCCCACCTTGGAAATACGTCCACCAGACAGTTGGGTCCCTGTGGATGAGGCGATTCAGGAGCTTTCCACGTATGATTGGGTGATTTTTACGAGCGTGAATGGGGTTCAGGCCTTCATGGAGCGTTTGTGGTTTCATCAAAAAGATGCTCGAAGTCTGGCGAATGCTAAAATCTGTTGTATTGGTCCTCGGACGGCCGAAGAGCTGCATCGTTGGGGCTTAGTGGCGGACCTGGTTCCCAAGGAGTTTCAAGCTGAGGGCATCTTGGATGCGTTGGGTGGGCTAGACCTGAAGGGTGAAAAAATATTGATTCCTCGTGCCAAAGTGGCCAGGGAGATCCTTCCTCAACAACTACAGGCCATGGGGGCACAAGTCCAAGTTGTGCATGGGTATCAAGCGGTTCAACCTGAAGAGGCACAAGAGCCCATCACCCATCGTTTTCGTAATCAGGATATTCAATATTTGACGTTTACCAGTTCGTCGACGGTCAAAAATTTTTGTCAATTGTTTGCGGATCGCCAGGAAATGCACCAGTTGATACAACATGCCATCGTGGCCTGTATTGGCCCTATCACAGCCCAAACCGTCCAAGAGGAAGGTTTGTCGGTCGATATTGTGGCTGCGGAAAATACGGTGCCTGCGTTGGTGGATGCGATTGTGGCGCATGCTATTCAGAGCCACGCCAAGGTGCCACGAGAAAAAACATTGAGATGAAGGCGGATGAACCCTGTCAACATTCATATGAAGACAGGGCAAATTGTGGACTGGTCTTGAGGACAGCCCGAGTTGTCGACAGAGTATGTTAACCGATTGATTGGAGGAGTAGAGCCATGGTTCCTGTAAAGTCGTGTATGGTGCCCATTGAAAAAATCGTCAAAGTTGACCGCGATGTTTCTGTGAAAACGGCGGCTGAAATGATGCGTGATAATGGCATCGGCAGCATTTTCGTCACGAGTGGAGAGGAAATTATTGGAATTTTGACGGATACGGATTTGGTCCGCCGAGTCGTTGCGGCAGGTGCCGATCCTCTGACCACGACGGCGGAAAAAATCATGTCAGCTCCCATTGCTTCCATTGAAGGCAATGCGACCTTGTTGGATGCGAACGACCTGATGGCTCAACAACATATCCGGCATTTAGGGATTACCAAAGATGGGGAAATGGTCGGGATGATTTCTGTAAGAGATCTTGTCGTGTTTTTAACCAATCTTCCCCGAAAATAAGAGTAGAAGACTGGACGTGGTTTTCAGTGAGACTTTTCCCGTCAAACTGTTGCCATCGTGAGAATCGACCAAGATCCAACAATTCAGAATTATTAAAGCACGCCTAGGAGTACCATGGGATTTCCTGTTCACCGGTTGCGTCGACTCCGTCAGCACGCCTCGTTACGACGAATGGTGCGCGAGACTCAGTTGACCTCCGCCGATTTGATTTATCCCCTGTTTGTGACCTTCGGTGAGAATAAGCAGGAACCGATCAATTCGATGCCTGGGCAATATCGTTGGTCGGTTGATCGTCTTGTCCCAGAGGTCGTCGATGCGTGGGCCTTAGGGATTCCGGCCGTCATTCTTTTTGGGATTCCTGAACAAAAGGATGAGAGAGGATCGGCGGCCTTGGAGAAACATGGGGTTGTGCAAACAGCGGTTCGGGCGCTAAAGGCGAAACTTCCTGACTTGATGGTCATCACCGATGTGTGCATTGATGAATACACGTCCCATGGCCATTGCGGGATTGTTCGGGATGGAAAAATTGTGAACGATGAAACGCTGGATTGCCTCCAGGCCATGGCCCTGAGCCATGCTGAAGCCGGGGTAGATATGGTGGCTCCATCCGACATGATGGATGGACGGGTCAAAGCCATTCGTGAGGCGTTAGACCAACAAGGTTTTTCAGAAATGCCGATCATGTCCTATTCGGCCAAATATGCGTCGGCTCTCTATGCCCCTTTTCGCGATGCCGCTTTTTCCAGCCCTTCGTTTGGTGATCGGCGTTCTTATCAAATGGATGCGGCTAATGCGCGAGAGGCGTTACGAGAAGTGGAGTTGGATTTGGAGGAAGGCGCCGATATCGTGATGGTGAAGCCGGCGTTATTCTATTTAGATATTCTCCGGCAAGTCCGCGATATGGTGAAGGTCCCTGTTGCGGCGTATCAAGTCAGCGGGGAATACAGCATGATGAAAGCGGCTGCCCAGCAAGGCTGGATTGATGAAGCGGCGGTTATGATGGAAAGCCTTGTTTCGATGAAACGTGCAGGGGCCGATCTGATTCTGACGTATTTTGCCAAAGAGGCAGCTCAGCTTCTGCAACGTAATGGCTTATGAATATTACCAGGGGTTTGCCGCCAGCTCCTCTCGCCTCGTGTCCTATTCTGACCATTGGTAACTTTGATGGGCAGCATGTCGGGCATCGCGCCTTACTAGAGTCTGTGGTTGAGAATGCTCAACGCCTCCATGGCCTGCCTATGGTCCTCTCGTTTGACCCTCATCCGATTGAAGTATTACGACCGGGGACCGTGCCAAAATTTCTATCCGATGCCCAGGAAAAATATGATTTTTTTGAATGTCTTGGGATAAGGGAGCTCATCATCCTCCCCTTTACTCAGGACTTGGCCGCGTTAACTCCTGATCAATTTGTGGGACAGGTCTTACAGAAGGGTTTAGGGGTTCGCCTGTTATTGGTTGGAGAAAATTTCGTGTTTGGACAAGGACGCAGTGGGACCATTCAGGATCTTGTGCGGTTAGGCGTCCAAGCCAATTTTGACGTGCAGCCAGTGAAGCCTGTGGTGTTGAATGGAGCCGTCGTCAGTTCCACACGTATTCGAACATGTTTGACCAATGGTAATGTGGTGGAAGGCCGACAATGCTTAGGACGGCCGTATCGGTTGACCGGTACCGTAATTGAGGGAGAAAAGCGTGGACGGCAATTAGGATGGCCCACCGCCAATCTTCGAATTCCTCCTCATCGCGTACTTCCAGCGGATGGGATCTATGCCACTCTGACGGAGGTTGATGGTTCATGCCTTCCCTCTGTGGCCTATATTGGCAAACGTCCGACTTTCCAGAATGGTGAACGCCTCTTGGAGGTGCATATTTTTGATAAGACGTTGACACTCTATGGCAAGGATATTTCGGTGTCTTTCATCGAACAAGTTCGAGAAGATATGACCTTTTCCACTGTGGATGATCTGTTGAAACAGATGGATCAAGATGGCATTCAAGCCAGAGCGATTGTCGAGCGGTATCACACGAGTTTCCCACAACTGAGCCTGGCTAATAGGGGCAATGCTTAAATGACCTATTCGTCAAAGCTTCTTAAGTTTGAGGAGCAGGTTCATCGGTATATCAAAACTCGAAAGTTATTGAGTCCCGGGGATCGTATTGTGGTGGCGGTGTCAGGGGGACCGGACTCGGTGGCTTTGCTCTCGTGTTTAGTCGCGTTGTCGTCGCGGTGGAATTGGGATCTGGGTATTGGACATGTGAATCATGGTCTTCGGGGGTCTGAAAGTGACGGAGATGCGGATTTTGTTCAGCAATTAGGGAGTCACTTTGGGGTGCCCGTGAATGTCCAAGAAATTCCGCTCACGAGGCTGGATGCCAAAGTTGCGCAACAGTCCTTCCAGGCCTATGCCCGCACGGCTCGATATCAGGCTCTGGAACAAATGGCGCAGGAATGTGGGGCCACAAAGATGGTCACGGGACATACAGCCGATGATCAAGCCGAAACCGTGATGATGTGGATGCTCCGTGGGAGCGGAACCGGAGGGTTGGGCGGCATTCCCCCCAAACGGGGAGACGGCATTGTGCGACCGCTTCTTGAGATTCCCCGGAGCGATATTTTGGCGTATTTGGCGGAGCGGCAACTGACGTATCGCATGGATTCTTCGAATAATCGGCCTGTATATTTACGTAATCGCCTTCGCCAAGACCTGATGCCCCATCTCAAAGTCTACTCTCCCGCGCTTGTTCATATCTTGTCGCGCCAAGCCGAGATTATTCGTGAGGATCATGCGTATCTCGAGGATGAGGCCACCAAAGCTTTTCACCAAGCCTGTGCGTTTGAGGATCAACGATGTATCCAATTGGATCGAACGATTTTAAGAACATTGCCAATTTCAATTCGACGTCGAGTGATGCGGCATGGTCTTCAGAAGATGGATGGGAATACCCAAAGTCCACGATTTGATTTAATTCAACGGGTGTTAGATTGTCTGGAGCAAGGGCAGTCAGGGTGGACGATGTTAATTGGCCCAGTTGAGGTTGGACAGGAATATGATCGATTGGTTTTTTCCAAAAAAGAGACGGAGCCTTTCACATGCATGAGCGCTGCTCCAAGTAAAGGAATTGAGGTGGAGATTCCTAGCGAGGTCGTCTGGCCGTTGACTGGGCAGCGTCTGACCGTCTCGGTAGCATATGATCACTCGATTGGCAGTCCTCCCCATTCCTTAACGATGAAACTAGACGCTGATTTGTTTACTCCAGAATTGCGAATCCGAAGTTGGATGCCTGGCGATGTGTTTTGCCCCAAAGGTTTGGGCGGACGACGGAAGAAGCTTCAAGACTTCTTTTCTGATATCAAGTTGCCACGTTCTCAGCGTGATAAGGTGCCATTATTAGTGGCGCCGGAAGGCATTCTTTGGGTTGGAGGGTTACGCGAGGATGAGCGGTTTCAGCCATCGTCGAGCACAAGATCAGTTGTCATTGCCACGATGACGGCCTAGCAGAATGGACGATCCTATGCCGAAAATTTTTGGAAAACCGTTGGTGACCCAAGAGGCCATGGATAAGCGCATTCGTGAATTGGGTAAGCAAATCTCGCAAGATTATCAGGGCAAAGATCTGGTTGTGATTGGCGTGTTGAAAGGGGCGTATGTTTTCTTTGCTGATTTAGTCCGGGTTATTCAATTGCCCATCCACATTGATTTTCTCTTGGCGACAGGAACAAAGGAAGTCGGAAAGCCTCCTAAAACGGTCAAAGTTTGGTCGGAGTTGACCGAGAAGATTACCAACCGACATGTCTTATTGGTGGAAGACATTGTGGACTCTGGTCTCACTGCTAAGTTTTTGATCTCGGGACTAAAAAAACAGAAGCCTGTATCCGTTGAAGTCTGTGCCCTGTTGAATAAAGCGGAAAATCGGCAGATTGATATTGACGTGCGGTATATTGGGTTTGACGTGCCACCAACCTATGTTGTGGGCTATGGATTGGACTTCGAGCAAAAGTATCGAAATCTTCCCTATTTGGCCAAA
>Ga0224506_10001665_pt1 | contig 15727 bp, 14 predicted proteins | sample SF_Jan12_sed_USG_2_FD_169108 | JGI IMG/M metagenome (GOLD analysis project Ga0224506, IMG submission 169108) | Sediment microbial communities from San Francisco Bay, California, United States - SF_Jan12_sed_USGS_8_1 | ecosystem: Environmental > Aquatic > Marine > Sediment | place: USA... | reverse complement strand
GCGTATTTGTTAGTCTTATCAGGCGATGGATGTCTGTGGTAACCACGGTGTCGATTTTTACCGACTGCTTTTCCACGCCATATTGAGCTATTTTTCGCCAGCTTTCCGTCCCTATGCCCTTTATGATTCCCCAAGGTCCTTTTTCTTTCCAACTCTCCAAAAGAGACTCTTTATGCTGGGTTATAATATCAATAACTCTCTTCTTTAACCCTATTTTTTCCAATTCTTCTGAAGACGCTGTTAGGAGAAGGCCGTAGGTTCCCCGAGCTATTCTTCCTCTCCATCCCAAATCATATAAGTCTGGACCGGCAAGCACCCGCGGCCCCTTTCCGCCCCTTTCCCCTAAACCATGAAATTCAGCCTCCAAACCTGTCCCCAAGACGTAGTCAACAATTTCTTTGCGAGCCATCGAATCCAACGCTTGAACCTCTTCGCTCTCCACGTGAACGTGATATCCCCGATGACCAGAAAAACCCACCTTTAACTCTTCCGAAGAAAAACCGAAATCTTTCGTCAAGATGTCGATAAGTTTTATCGCTTCAGCCTTTGCTGATTCCAAACAAACTTCGCAAGGCCAAGTTTTTTCATGGAATTTCTGTTCCCCACAATTGGGACACTTCTTAGGCGACACGCCCCTACCAACGGCGCCACAGGTACTGCAAACCCAGATATTATGAATCTTGCCGCAGGGAGTTGGAATATGGTCAGCGTCGATGTCAAAAATCAAGTCAGCCCCCAACCAACCCTTCTCTCTCATCTCTTCCTCAGGCCTCTCATAATAGGCGCTTGAAAAATAAACGTCTGAAGGAACAATTGTTTTCAAGGAAGATCTGAGGTCGTCCACGCCTCGGAAGCCTTTGTGCCTAAGCATAATCTTCTCTTCCATTAAAAGAAAGCCAAACTCACGCTTTTCGATAGAAGTTGGAGGCGGAATAGAGGAAGAATGCTGTTTATAGTATTCAGCAAATTTGTCTCGAATAAAACGCGATAGAACGGAAAGCATTTTCATTCTTCCGCTTATATACTTTGAAGCCCTGGTTAGATATTAATTTAATATTTATTTAAGAATCTGTCATAAGCGTCGATGGGAGAGAGTGTGTCCGTGCGCATGCAGATAAGAATTTACGTAAAACACTAATTCATCCCGCCAGCCTATATGACACTACAAAAATGTTGGAGCAACCAAAACTATGAAAGTCCCTGTTCAAATCAAAGACATACGCCAAAGGCTTATGAAAGTCGAATCATCAGATTTCTTCGTCTATGTGCTTGTTGCGATTTATTCAATTACCTTTTCGTGCGTTACTATCGCTAGGCATAGTATGTATCAGTCACACGCGTGGGATCTCGGCATTTTCGATCAAGCTATATGGTCCACGTTAAATCGCGGGAAACTCCTATGGAATACTCCCGAGTTAGGTACTCACTTTAGCTATCATTTCCAACCGATTCTTTTGTTTATTCTGCCTATATATTGGATATACCAAAGTCCTCTAACGTTGCTGGTTGTTCAATCTCTTTTCATCGGGTTGGGCGCTATTCCTGTCTATTGGCTGGCTCGAAAGGAGTTGAACAGAGTTGCTGGAACTGTTTTCGTGACCCTATATCTCCTACATCCCGCGGTGCATGGCGTTAATTGCTACGATTTTCACCCAGAGGCTTTCATGCCAATTTTACTGTTTTTTTCTTTCTTTTATTTTAGAGAAGGAAAGTGGGCCAGATATTTTGCCTTTTTGCTTCTCGCCTTGATGTGTAAAGAAACGGTCCCAATGGTTGTCGTCTTTCTCGGTCTTTATTTCCTATGGCTAAGGAGAAAAACTCTGATGAATCTTCTTAGACGAGAGAAATCGGTTAGGAGGAATACCTTGGAAGTGATTTACGCCGTCGTCACTATCGTCCTCGGGCTATCTTGGTTCGCAGTTGCGATGACCGTAATTTCCCATATTAACCCGCAAGGTTATGTTTTCCTCGATAAATACAGTCGATTCGGAGAAGATTTTCCAAGCATACTGTTTAACATTTTTCGAAATCCTATATACACGCTTGAGGTGGCTTTTACACCACTTTATGAAAAGCTAGCCTTTTTGGTTGCGTTGTTTGCGCCACTCGCCTTTATATCCTTTCTCGATGTTCCTTCCTTGTTTATAGCATTTCCTTATCTTGCAACCTTATTGCTTTCTTCGGACGTCCCTCAACATCAGATCGGATATCAATATCCAGCTCTTCTCATGCCATTCATCTTTGTTTCAGCTATTTATGGAATAAAGCGCTTAGTCAGAGGAAGAAGAAACTCTACTAATCACCGCCCCATTAGAAAGCCCCTTTTTTTGATGGCTTTATGTTCTTTAACACTGCTGTGCTCTCAGATCTTCTATGCGTGGATTCCAATCCGGACAGACTTAGCAACTATGACGCTGCCGCACAAAGAGGCCCTGGATAAATGCAGGAGCATGATTCCAACCTACGCTTCTGTGGCAACTCAAGGAAACATTTTCCCACACCTTTCTCACAGATTGAATGCTTATCCCTTCTTTGTGCAAGGTACGGAATACATACTGGTTGATTCCCTATACGGTAGTTACGCGCTCCCTGAGCCCCTCGAACCAAAGTCGCTCAAGAGAGCGCTTCTAGACCTTGTGAAAAATGACACTTACGGAATTATGGTCGCAATAGACGGAATATGGTTGCTGAAGATGGGTTATAATGGCGAACAGCTTGAGCTACCGTTTAAGAGTGGACTGAAAGCAAGGTTCTACAATAATCTAAATGTCAGTGGGGAAGTTGCATTTGAGGAGGTATTCTTCAACTTGGACCGTCGCTGGGATGGATACTCCCTTTTTGCAAAGGTGGATGGAAACAACTTTAGCCTAAGAGTTGAAGGATATTTATATTCTAAGGAGTCGGGCAATCATGTATTTAACCTTGAAAGTGATGGCATATCAAGGCTCTACATTGGGCAACAACTAGTCTTTGAGTCTCTCTTTCTGGAAAAGGGATATCATAGAATTACGATCGAATATGTTAAAAGCGGAATTCCGGCAACGCTTAAACTACATTGGAAGCCACCGTGGACTGGCTCCATGGAAATCATTCCAACGGACTACCTTTACCTTTCGCCTTTATAAATGAGACAAAGAACATCCTTCTTGGTGAAGGCGGTGAAGATTTGCCTTATTCATCCATTTCCAATTACTGACGGAGGCTCCGAAAGAGCCCTCGAGGGCTTTGCGAAGGGGCTGCATGAATTAGGCCACATCGTCACCATCGGCGCGGTGTGGATTTCGAAGAACAATGTACGGAGACTTGAAAGATATGGCAATCTTTTGTATCTAGAGGAGACAGAAAGGAACGAGCAGAGTACTCCTGCAACACGCTCCAACATACTCATAAAACACGGTAGAGACATGTTCTTCGGTACCGTTTCAAGAAAGCTTCTCAAACTTTTTCACAAGTACGAAAAAGCGCTAAGAAGTTGTGAAAAGGCGCTTCTCGTAGCCGACAGCGGCTTCGACGCAATGGTGTACGCAAAGAGGAAGGGGCTCTTTGATTCCGTTGGTTGGTGGTGCCAAGCAATATTGCAAATTCATCCCATATTAACAACCGTTAGATCTTACCACGGGAGAGCTTTCAACGTGCTGTTAGAAATTGCATCCTCTTTGACGCCTTACCTCATGAGGCGGTTAAGGGCAATCGAAAACCTTGACATAGTTCTTTCATGTTCAAAATGGCAGGCAAGTCTGCTATCGTACATGACTGGCTGTGACGTACAGGGAGTTGTCTACCCACCCGTCGACACAGAAGAATTTAAACCTTCAAAAAAACGCGGACAGAGAGAGAACTATTGCCTTTCCGTCGGTTCTAGCAGAGACATTAGGTTTCAAGACGTAAGAAAGGTGGCTGAGTCTATCAAAGTTGTAAGGTGTGGTAGCGAAAAAATAAAGAACACTTTAAATCTCGGACACGTCTCCTTCGACAGGCTGATCGAACTCTACTCAAAGGCAATACTCACTTTGTATCCAACATTGCTAGAACAATTTGGGTATGTTCCGGTTGAGAGCATGGCATGCGGCACCCCTGTCTTAACCTATGCATGGCAGGGTCCGGGGGAGACCGTAGAGGACGGCAGAACTGGTTGGCTGGCATATTCAACAAGCGAATTCCGAAGAAAGGCAATTAGGCTGTGGAAGGATGGGTACGACGAGAAAATGAGCAAAAACTGTAGAGAACGGGCTCTTAAGAATTTCAGCATTGAAGTGTCATCAAAAAAGCTTGTTGACTTGCTAGAGAAATACGCTTGAGTTACAGGGGTTTAACAAATGTCTCTGTCGGCGAGTTGGCCCAAAGTCTCCATCGTCATCATAAACGCTAAAGGTCTAGAACACCTTGATAAATGCCTCAAGTCTGTTTTAAAAACCGAATACGCCGATTACGAGGTCATCGTCGTTGACTGTCTCACCCACGGAATCGAGGAGTGGATTAAAATTAACTATCCACAAGTCAGGGTGTTTCATTTCGATGTCGATATCGGGCCATCGGCAGAACACAATGTTGGAGTCAAAAACGCAGATCCTTTCTCGAAATACGTGGCGTTCTTAGATAATGATACCGAGGTTGACTCACGTTGGCTTTATGAGTCAACAAAGATTATGGAGTCCGACCCAACAATCGGTGCAACCCAGTGCAAGTTGCTCTCAATGTACAACCGAAACGTGATTGACGACATAGGGAGTCTTGTAGACCGCCTTGGATATTCATATCCACGGGGTCGTAGAGATATATGCGCTGGACAGCATGACCATATGGACGAGATATTCTACGCCTGTGGCGCAGCGTCGATTTACAGACGACATACTATCAACGAAGTCTCCGTTAACGGGCGACTCTTTGACCCCAGCTACTTCATTTTCAGCGACGACATCGATGTTGGTTGGCGTATTAGACTTGGAGGCTACCGAGTTGTACACGTCCCAACATCAAGAGTTTTTCATAGATCAGGAGGTACCACCACCAGGTCTAGTGGCAAGTTTTCTTCCCACGTGGTTTTTCACGTTACGAAAAACAAGGTTTCAATGGTGATCAAGAACTACAACTTTAAGAACATGATCAGATATCTCACGCTTCAATTGTTCTTCATCCTAGCTAGTTCGGTGGTTACCTTGAGGTGGAGGATCGACCATTCAATATTCATTCTTAGGGCAATTATTTGGATTTTAAAGAACTTAAGAGCAATTTGGAAGGACAGGCTTGTCATCCAAAACCAGATACGTAAAACCTCAGATTTTTACATTATGAAATACCTAGAAAAACTGGATATCCTCCGCCTCTACCACTTTTTTATGAGTTGCTATAGTTAAGTGATGGTTAACGTCAAAGAAAAAAGCCACCAGTGAGAGACTCATTTCGAATAAGCGAAAGAATTAAAGACTTCCTGTGGATACTAGTGTGAAAAGAGTAGTTGATGGAAGCCGAATAATGCATGTACACGTAATAATTCCGTCAATCAACCAGTTATTGGGTGTCAGAGCTCTTAAACCTCTGCTAGAGAAGAACGATACTAAAGTGATCATAATAGACGAGGGTGATCAAAAACTTAGAAAGAATAACAGAACTTTCATTTCGGAGATCCGGCACGAGTTTTATGGACCACAAGAAAGAGCAGAATGGTTCAAAAAGCATTTCGGGTCTAGTTATGAAACTTATCTGCATGTTATCCCGGAAAGATGCCATGCTGAAACCAGTTTCGGCTTTCTTATGGCGTATGCGGAACAACCTGATTTAGTGATAGAACTGGATGACGATGTCTTTGTAATAGATGGACAAGATTTTGTAGATTTGCATCACGAGAACATTGAAGGCAACTTTGGGATTACCGTTGAATCAAAAGGTAGCTGGTATAATTCCATGGAAAACTTGGAATTGAGTACCGACGCTGAAGTATTTCCTCGTGGCTATCCATACGTACCTGACGCAAGAAATGCGGAGTACAAATGGCTTGACAAAGGAGGTAAATGCGTCCTAAATATGGGTTTGTGGGCAGGGAATCCGGACCTTGACGCGTTAACTTTTCTGTACCATGGGGGGTTTGCGGGAGAGTGCCATATAAGAGGCGTAAGATGTAAGAGGAAAAAAGTCATCGTTGCCAAAGGCACCTATTTCCCTGTCTGCAGCATGAACACAGCCTTCGTGCCAAAAATAATTCCTGCCTTTTACCAGCTGTACATGAATCATATGGGTGTCAACCGGTTCGATGACATATGGTCAGGAATCCTCCTTAAGAAAATCGCTGACCACATGGGTGACAAAATGTGTCTCGGTGAGCCCACGGTGTACCACTATAGAGGGCCCAGAGACCCCTTTAAACAGTTAATGATGGAATGGGATGGAATAGTTATTAACGAGATTCTATGGCGAATAGTGGATTCACTGCCGCTGGACGGCGAGACTTACTGGGATGCATACAATTCGTTTATGCACGAGTTTGGAAGAAGCATCGCAAAAACCACTTTGGCTCCTTTGCATAAGAAATTCATTAGGACACAGATTGAAAAAATGAGATTATGGCTGAAAACTGTTGACAAATTGGAATGACCTCGGATGCGGACGCGAAAAAGGTTGTTTCTGATCGTGTGGGCAAGCTAAGAGTTTTAGGTTTGTTATTGATGAACAAACAAAGATAAAAATACAATTTCAACCTTTCTAATCATAAGGGCTGGTTAAAGCTTGAAAGTGGTGTTTATAGGGCCCTTCGCATTTTATCCCAAGGGTACCGTCATCGTGCGCGTTTTGCCTTTAGCGAAAGCGGTGAAGGAGCAGGGTTACGAAGTTTTGGTGTTGCTTCCTCCATATGATTCTCCGCAATATTCTGGCGTACAGTTTGAAGTCGATGGTGTGAATTTCTACAATGTAGTTATTCCAAAAAGTCGTTTACCCCTCAAGTATTTGTACGTTGCTGCATGTTTAGTGAGGAAAGCTTTAGAATTCAAACCTGACGTTATACATATTTTTAAACCTAAAGGCTATAGCGGCCTTGCTGGAATGCTTTTGGTTGTTTTGAAGTTTTTGAGACTTACTAAAGTGCTGTTGGTGGTGGATTCTGATGATTGGGAAGGTTACGGAGGTTTCGCTGATTTTTATCTTAAGCATAAAATGTATTCTAAGTTAGTAGTGGATTTCTTTGATTTTCAGGAAAGGTGGCTGTTTAGGCGCGCAGATGCTGTGACTGTGGCAAGTAGGACGTTGGAATTTAGGGCCAATAAGTTTAGAGAGGATTCTGGTCGTGACAAGGTTTTCTATGTTCCCAACGGTCCAAGCGATTTTCGAGTTGCTTCTGGTGGAAAATCTCCTTTCGATGTTCGCAAAATTTTGGGCATTGAGAGTAGTCAGGTTATTTTGCTTTATACACGATTTTTTGAATACGCTGCAGAAGAGGTTACAGAGATTTTGGGGCATGTAGTTGCTGAGTTAAGTGATGCAAAGCTTTTGGTAGTTGGCAAAGGCGATTTTGGTGAAGAGGAAGAATTGTTGGAATTGGCTGAGGAGAGGGGGCTTCTTGGACATATAGTTTACGTTGGATGGATTAAACCTGAAGATGTCCCTTCTTACATAGAGGTGGCTGACGTGGCTATTTATCCGTTTAGGGATGATCTGTTAAATAGGTCTAAATGTCCTGGCAAACTTATTCAACTTTTGAGTTTAGGTAAGGCTGTTGTTGCGGACAGTGTTGGGCAGATTTCAGAGTATATTGATCATGGAAAGTCTGGGATGCTTGTGGAGCCCGGTGCAACAGAAGAATTCGCAAGGATTGTGATAGAGTTGCTTAAGAATCGGAAACTGAGAGAGGAGTTGGAGAAAGAAGCTAAACGAAGGATATGGAAAGAGTTCAACTGGAAAAAACTAGCAAGAAACCTCAAATATGCGTACAAACTCACTGGTTACCTCTAGGTCTAATCAAATAACAAAAGAAACCGGACATTGAGGGAAAATTCTTTGATAAAATCAGATCAATTTTTGCCATTAACAAGTAAAAAGCAGAATTCCTTAAGTGTTCCAAATTCTGGTCAAGTTTCTTGGCGAAGGCTTGGGTTTCTTTTTTAGGATCAAAACTTAGACGCTTGCGTATATGGAATAAAATGGTAGCAATCGGTGCGATGATCATACCTCGAGAATGTTTTTTGACTATGTAGGAATCATTCGTATGGAATAAAAATTCAATTTCCTTGGATGTAAACCTATGTTTGTGCTCGTATACAGACCAGTTCATTTTACCGAAAAGGATATTCATATATCCATTTAGTGAGTACCCATTTGGGATTTCGATAAGAGAAAAACTCTTAGGCTTTAGTACGCGTCGTATTTCTTTGATAACTAGCAGAGGAAGGCGTACATATTCTAAAAGGTTGAGCATATGACCCCCTCCGCGCTTTTTTCTTTAAATGGAAGATGGTGTGTGTCTCCAACAACAAATTCTATTGGCAAATCGGCGCGAGTTTTTTTCGCCTCTATTATCTCTGAAGTTGAGATATCTATTATCACACCTTCTTTGGGCTTCAGTAGACATACCAGTTCGTGGAACACGTTGAGCATTTTTGCTGCCGTCATTTCGATTAAGACATCTTTTAATAATTATTAATATCAATTTTCGTCTAAAGGCTTATGATGAATGTACTTGAATTTATCCTCGTTGAATTTCCATATTTTACGGATAGGGGTCACTTTGATTACATACTTTATATATAATCCAGTTAACTGTAGAAATTTTTTGAGCTTAGATACATGTGGAAACAGGAAGGGTGTTATAGCGATTTCCTCACTAAAATGATCTAGTAAGACATAGGAATCTACAGCGCGCTTTCTGTTTACTATGTGTTTCATACTTGCATATCTTGGAAAGTTTGAAAGGAATACAAAGATCGCAGATAAAAGAGCAAGCAAACGAGTAGGGTCTCGTTTAGCCTTTAAGTAAAGTAATCCATGAAAAAATCGCACCATGAAAAAAAGGGGAAAAAACTTTGCCATAAATCGTAATCCAAATACTTCAAAATACGACGCCAATACATGGGTATCCATAAGCTTCGAAGTCCTATAACTATATGCACCAACGCTAGGTCCGCGCGCATGATAGACTACGGAGTCCGGAACATAGACCACCTTATACCCGGCAAGCCAGCAGCGTAGTCCTAAATCTGCGTCCTCAAACAGATAGAAGAAATCTGGATTTAACAAGAAACCATATATATCAACGAGCTTCCTTTGAATTACGAAAGCAGCACCGGGAGGATGTAAAACCTCGGTTATCTCATCGTATGACCCATTGTCCAATTCACACTGACCTCTATCCCACCCGTAACCGAATATATTTTGAACGCCTCCCGCTCCATCTAAAAAACGAGGATCAGATAATAGTCTTTTTTTAGGGGTAACGATCCCGATCTTTTCATCTTGGAGGATAACTTTCATGAGGTTTTCTAGCCAGAACGGATCAACTTTAACGTCGTTATTAAGAACTGCAATAAAATTCCCTTTGCATTTACTGATGGCGTAGTTGACACCGTTTGCATATCCTAGATTCCTTTCATGCGCGATTAGCTTGACCTCTGGATATTTCAGCTGTACATAGGCAACACTATTATCAGACGACGCATTATCTACTAAGATAATTTCAAAAGTGGGATACTTTGTCGCTGTTATGGACTGAAGACACTTTTCTAGCCACTTCAAGCCGTTATAGTTTATAATTACAATGCTCACTAGCGGGAAAGCGTCGCTTTTCATTTCAATCACAAGTATTTTTCTTGACAATCTTTTGGATTCGTTCTGGTATGAAGATCTGGATGACAATTAAAAGAGCGGTGAATATTAGAAGAGCAGAGAGAAATGACCTAAACAAGTTGACTGTCTGGATGCCTGGAAGGCCGATGCTGTTCATCAAAGGTTCCAAACCAGGGTACCAGTATAAAGTATAAACAAAATATAGAGGTATGGACGCCAAGTAAAGACTCAAAAATTTACGATTTTCTACAATCAGTAATACTAGAAGCGGTTGCACCCATAGAAACCATTGCGTATGAAATAGAGACGTGGAAAAATACACTAGGAAAAAAACCAATATGACTTTCCAAAATCTTTCAAAAGACCAATTTCTCCAATGAATTACTCCAAGCAAAAATAAGCCATAAATTAAAGGAAAGAGATAAATAACATCGATGAAACTGGGAAAAGTTGCTAACCTAGAAGAATAATCAATGAAATAGAAGAAAAGCCCTGAAAAATACGAAGGGCTAGGCCTACCTCGGTCGTACCGTGTTTTTCCGAAAAAACCGTTAAGATCAAAACTGAATCCAGCCGCATTAGCGGATATATAATAAGCTGGAATCAGAAAGGAAGTTAATATTACAAGGACTAGAGGCAACAACGTGACTCCAACTAACTTCACTGCTCGTTTCATTCTCGCAATAGAGCCTCTGTTCTCTTTAACGAATATCAGCGACAGAGGTAGCGCCAATAATAATCCAAATATTTTAAAAGCGCTAGTTAAACCAAGAGATAGCATTGCCCACTCTGCCTTTTTCTTTTTAAAGAAATACAACATAAGTGCTAGGAAAAAGACGGGTATTACATCGAATTGCCCCACATAATATGAAACATACAAAGAAACCGGGTTTATCATCCAAAGTTTAAGGACTAAAAGCCCCTTCTTTTCGTTATCAATAAGATGTAGAAGCAACAAAGCCAGTGCAAAATCAAAAATTAAATAAGGCAATTTTGAAACAAAGATAAAAGCAAAAATGCCAGGTTCAGATAATCGAAAAGGATAGCATAGTCTGCTGGGAGTATAAGATGTATTTGAAGTTATGTCACTAAAAATCATATTCAACGGCAAAACGGGATCGAAAATAACATAGAGTGTAGCGAAAAGATATGAAATGAGTGCGGGATAACCGGAAGGAAGAAGCTGATGAGTTTCTTTTAATACAAATCCCATCGAAGCAATGTCTATCATGTCAGGCTCGGAAAAGAGAGGCATTATAGCAACTCTGATTAGAAATCCTATAATCATCCACTTCACTATGGTTGTTTTATACGATCTCACAGTTTCTGGAAGCATTCTACCGAGTTCTATTTTTTTGCTAAATGAAGAAATTGCGTCTTTTTTCAATATGGCAGTGAAAGTTTTTTTAAGGGACATTTAACTAAACCTCAGCTTCGTTAAATGAAAGTTCTTTGTAGTAGATTGTGCTGTTTGAATTTATTGAGTCATATACTTGTATCCAGCCTAATTCAATAATGTAGAGCTCGTTTCCCGATATTTCGAAATATGATAGGTCAACAATTTCGGTATGCCACTCTTTGTCATTGTAAGTTTTTAAAAGAACAGTGTAAGGTTGCGTGGAGTGGGTCCAAATCACGATTCTGGCAGCAACATCAATGGAAGAAGTGCTGATTGATACTTTAAGATACTTGTATTTGGTGAGGTTAAATGTTAATTCGCTGAGCCTCTTAGATGTTATAAGCGTATTTGTTGAAAGGTTTCCCCTTCCACATATTTTCAATATGCCGTCTTGGCTTGAAATGCTTGCGTTAATGGACGGCTCATACGACAATGTCCACCGCGGGGGTTCTCTGCATATTGCAACCTGCTCAATGTAAACGTGTTGGATTCCCTCATCGTAATATGGATCAAATTCGTTGGAAAGCCTAATCGAAACATGGGTTATGGTCCGATTATATATTTTCCTCAAATCAAACTCAAGATTCTCCCACGACGTAAACGCATGATGCCGCGCCACGGGACGCCAAACACCCTCATAATCTTTCACCTTAAAAGAAAGCGCTAGGGCAGAATCTGAAGAACTAGCCCGCAACCTCACAACTAAATAGGGATAAATTGTAGTATTTATAGAACCAACCGATTTTTGAAACTCAATTCCGCTGACGCCTGATGGGGCCTCCGCCTGAAACGGATTATACCCGTTAAACGTTGCATATAAGTCGCCAACCCCATCTTCAGCCAGAAAACCCGCGCTTTCATTCGTCTGCCCGCTCTCCCACAACACGGTCCAACCATCAGTGAAGTTTTTGTCAGTCCATACAAGGCCTTCAAACCTTGTTTGAAAAGTTGTGTCCTGAAAACCGGAATAGAATCTGGATTCTGACGGGGGCAAAAACGTGTTCAGGAGTCCTAAGTATAGAACAGGGGCCAACACAATCAACAAAATAACTGAAGTTAACATAAATCTCGGTCTCAACTGACAGAGCTCTCCTTGCCGCGTCTTTTAGCAACATAGTGCGTTAAGGAAAGGGGTAATCCATAAATGTCCTCAAAAGATTTCCTTTTCATAAGATAATGTTGAATGGCGATGCTTTTTTTAACCATCATCTTTGCAATTCCTTTATCAGACAATTTTCTTCGTTTTTGTACGAAACATCGGCTTACACAAACTTTCTTAAAGTTTTTCACTAACCACACATATGCCTTCAAAACAGAAAAACTCCGATGGCTGTCTCCAGTCGTAAGAAAGTAAACGAAAGATATAATATCTAAGATCATACGTCCGAAGAAGAAACGAAATACATTAGGAGAAGAGTAGTTTTTTAACATCATAATCAGGTTGTTTCTATGTTTCAGATAAAATTTCTCCGAAAGTTGAGTGGCGCCACCAAGGTGATACACTATTGATCGAGGCACGCACACAACCTTATAACCGAGCAACCTAATCCTCCAACAAAGATCAATTTCTTCCATATGTGCATAGAAAAGTTCGTCCAATACTCCTGCCTCACGCAATGCTTGCCGCCTAATAAGAATGGCCGCGCCCCCCGCCCAAAACACCTCTGCTGTAGTATCATATTGTCCTCTGTCTTCTTCGATTACATCAAAAACTCTGCCACGACAAAACGGGACTCCAAAGACATCTAACATTCCGCCGGCGCATCCGTTATATTCAAAAAATCTAGGATCACGTAAAGACAACAATTTAGGTTGGCATGCTCCAATAGAGGGGTCACTTTCCATTATTTCCACTAGACACTCTAACCAATCAGGCTCTACCTTTGTGTCGTTGTTTAAGAGTACCACATACTCGCTTTCGACATGCTTTAAAGCCAAATTGTTCCCACCTACAAAACCGAGATTCGCTTCACTTCTGATAATCTTTACGCGGTCTCTCTTGATCCGACGTATAAACTCCACGGACCCATCCGTTGAACCGTTGTCAACCAGAATTACTTGGAAGCCATTATACTCAGTATTGAGTAGTGATTCGAGACACGTACGCAAGATTTTTGGTTCACGACGATGAACGATTATTATGGACACTGAGGGCTGCTTTCCCAACAGTAACTTTACCTCTCTTGCAATTGCACACGTTTTAACTCCGTTGCTAACTTGAATGATCCGATTAACTGTGAAACAATTATTGATGGCAACTTGCTTAGCTTGTATAGTCGTGTGTCGCCATGTAGTCTGTTTCTGTGGATTATGGATACTTCCCCCACTTTAAATCCTTTCTTGTGGGCTCTAACTGTAAACTCAGTCCAAAAACTGTACTTTAAAATCCTAGTCTCTTCCAAAACGCTGTCTAAAACTTCATGTTTCATAATCCTAAACCCTGTGTCTGGATCACGGACGGGAACCCTAAACAACAGTTGGATTAACCAGTGGAAAACTGTTGAGATAAATAATCTGTGGAAGGGGTCCCTTCGCCGAATCTTCTTCCCGATGATTAAATCATATTCATGCCTTTTCTCGTACAGTTTCCAGAAATCCGAGGGCATATGTTGACCATCGGAGTCCATGAAAAAAATGTATTCGCTTGAAACGTGACGTAGTCCGTCCTTTACGCCGCCCATGTAGCCCTTGCGCCTATCATCCATAATCAACTTCAGAGGAATCTCTTCAGCTAAATCGCGTAGAATCTCCTTCGTCCCATCGGTGCTGCCGTCTTCAGCAACAACGACCTCAACTGGAATTTTACTGCCAACTTCATCGTATAGTTCTGAGATCATTGAAGCGACAGTTTCGGCCTCATTGTATACAGGCACTAAAACTGAAACGGGCTTTATCGACTCGATGTCAGCGTCTTTAGAATTTTTCTCTATCATTCAATATATTCCTCTCCATCATTCTAAGGTCTCAACTGGCATGGGTCGAACTCTGATAAACCAATCAATTGTTCTTTTCAAACCTTCGTCTAAAGAAACTTTTGGCTCCCAGCCCAACAACTGGTTCGCTCGGGAAATGTCCAATGCTCGACTAACCACACCGGTGGGCTTTGTAACATCAAAAACCACCTTTGCAGGTTTATGGCCCGTCAATTCGAGAACTTTAAACGCAATGTCCTTAATCTTATACCTTTTCGAAGTACCAAAGTTTACTACGGTTCCATCAGCAATTTTTTCAGCGGCCAAAATTGTTCCTTCCACAATATTTTTTATATAAACGAAGTCACGATCCTGTTCACCTGTTCCCCAAACAATGTAAGGGTCTCTCCTTTCCACAGCTTTCCTAATCAAAGCAATGATTGCGTGTGTGTCGTTTTCCCTTTCCCCGTATGCTGTCACGTATCTGGAAATTGAACATTTCAAACCGTACTCTTCATGAAGAGCCAATAACTCTAATTCGCCCGTAAACTTGGACCATCCGTAGGTTCTGTCGCAGTTGGCCCATCCACCCCTGAAGGCGTCTTCTTCCTTTAACAAATATGACGAGTTGTATTCCGACTGAAGTGAGACAGGATACACACACGCTGTGCTTGCATAATGAACTCTCTCCACACCAGCTTTGAGTAGGCCCTCAAAAACGCTATGATTTATAGCGAAGTTTTCACAACACTCTGCTGGGTGCGTATCAATATACCCTCTCCCACCGATCACGGCAGCTAGATGAAAAACAATATCTTGACCCTTAACAACATCCTCTACTTGACGCTTATCCTCCAAATCGCACTTAACAAAGACATGGTCGCCCGCAAACAACCTGTCATTCTTAAGGGTCTTATCAAATCTTAATCCGTGCTTTGACCATACTTCAAACAGGTTATCGAGCGAGCCTCTAGACAGGTTATCTGCGATTGTTACTGTTGCGCCTAATTCGATGAGTCTATCCACTAGGTGGCTACCTATAAACCCGGCGCCGCCTGTGACAAGACATTTGGCTCCGTGTTTTCCCATCACCAGTTTTTCACCCCCAATGAAACAAGAGATGGTATAGCTTGTGTTTTGTCAAAAAATAAAAGACTTTTCATATTTCCCTATTGAGCCTATGGCGCGCACATTTTTGAAAACACAGAACAACTCTACGAAATGCTAGGCCGCTTTACGTTTCCATCTCCTTCATACCCGCTCCATGACGATTTCTGCTTTTACGTTTTTTAGTTTCCTTCTGTAATAGGCGAGCGGATGACGTACTTTTCTGCATATTTCGTCCATGCTTGGGCAGATTCCGTGAGTGCGTAGAGTGTCGCATCTTGGAGGAATATACTTTGTTCGGGATCCCCTTACTCCGGCTATGTGTTCAACTTGGTAGCGGGTCATTCTTTCGTCGAAGTCGGAGACTGAGCGGAAAAAATTGACAACATTTTCCACACTCATGCCTATGTTTACTAAAAAGGAGGTTAGTGCGAATCGGCCTATGTGTGAGACGGGGCGCCCTGATGCCATGGTGTCGTATAATTCCCTTATGCATGGAGGAAAGGCGGCGATAATCACTTCTTGCGGAATTTCTTCTCTC
>Ga0224506_10001664_pt1 | contig 15739 bp, 13 predicted proteins | sample SF_Jan12_sed_USG_2_FD_169108 | JGI IMG/M metagenome (GOLD analysis project Ga0224506, IMG submission 169108) | Sediment microbial communities from San Francisco Bay, California, United States - SF_Jan12_sed_USGS_8_1 | ecosystem: Environmental > Aquatic > Marine > Sediment | place: USA... | reverse complement strand
CAGCAACGACCCATGGCTGGCCCGGTACGACATAATCATAGCGACCAACGAGAAGTGCGACTCACTCTTGAGGCATAGGGCGCAATGGGTCGACGACGTCTCCCTCGTCGTAGCGGACGAAGTTCACTTGATGAATGATGCGGATAGAGGACCCACACTCGAAGTGGTCATTGCACGTCTCAAACAGGTGAACCCTGGCATGCAGATACTCACCCTCAGCGCCACCGTGAGGAACTCTGATGAGGCTGCTGAATGGCTAAAGGCCGTACCGATCACGACCGAATGGAGACCGGTCACATTGAGGGAAGGAGTCCTACTGGACGATGAGGTACAGTTCAAAGACGGCGGAACTATAAGGATAAACAGGAAGGGATCAAACCCTTCCGTGAACCTAGCCCTCCACGCCATCACCGTAGGCGGTCAGGCTCTCATTTTCGCCTCGACAAGAAGGAACGCCGTAAGCCTAGCCAAGAAAGCGGCTGCCGATGTCAGTAGCACGCTCTCGAAGCCCATTAGGCGCTCCTTGAACCGGGTCGCTGAGGCCATCCTCTCCGCAGGCGAAAGAACAAGGATAAGCGATCTACTTGCTGACCTCGCCAGGAGGGGGGTTTGTTTCCATCATGCAGGTCTCTCCTCAGGCCACAGAAGGATCATCGAAGACTCCTTCCGCGACGGGAGATTGAAGGTTCTAACTGCAACCCCGACTTTGGCCTTCGGCGTCAACCTTCCAGCAAGATGGGTGATCATAAACGATTACAGGCGGTATGAGCCAGGTTACGGCTATTACCCCATATCGGTGCTTGAATACAAGCAGATGGTTGGACGTGCGGGCCGACCGAAGTATGACAAGATCGGTGAATCGGTCCTGATCGCTAAGACTGAAGAGGAGAGAGACTACCTCTTAGAGAGTTATGTCATGGCGGAGCCGGAGAGGATATGGTCGAAGCTTGGGGTTGAGAAGGTTCTCAGGTCTCATGTTCTGGCCACTGTTGCCTCTGGATTCGCTCATTCTGAGCAAGGCGTCTACGACTTCTTCGGCGGAACTTTCTATGCATACCAGTATGACATTCAGATGATCAAGGGGACGATCGCAAAGGTTTTGAAGTTTCTCTACGACGAGAAAATGATAGACGTTAACAAGGCAGAGATCTATGCAACCGCCTTCGGAAGAAGAGTGTCCCAGCTATACATCGACCCAGTTTCTGCCATCACGATCCGCGAGGCGTTCTACAATCGTGCCCCAGTCTTGACAGACATCAGCTTCCTCCACATGATCGCGCACACGCCAGATATGTTTCCCAAGCTCAGGCCGATGAGCAGCGAGATAGATAGATATGCACTCTTCGCCGAGGAACATCAAGACGAGTTCATGTTTCAAGAACCCGATGAATGGGCTGACAAGATCGACTATGAGGAGTTTCTGGGAGAGGTTAAGACGGCTTCAGTTCTCAAGACTTGGATAGAAGAAGTCTCAGAAGACGAGATAATAGGTAGGTTCCATGTGGAGCCCGGCGACCTGTACAGGCTGATATCAACATCAAAGTGGCTGCTCTATGCTTCTCGTGAGTTGTCTCCAATGCTCAACCAGAAGGACATGGCGCCCAGAATCTCAAAGCTCATGGACCGGGTGAACAAGGGCATAAAGGAGGAACTACTCTCACTAGCAAGGCTAGAAGGAATCGGAAGAGCTAGAGCCCGCGTACTATACAACTCCGGCCTGAGGAACATTGAGGACCTAAAGCACACCCCAATCGAGAAGCTGGTCGACATTCCTCTGATTGGGCCTAGAATCGCGAAAAGGATCAAGGAACAGCTTGGAGGCCTAGTCAAGTCTAAGGAATGGGAAAGACTGTCGAAAGCTAAAGAGGCAGAACAGCAAGCGCTAACAGAGTACTACTAGCCTTTTGGATACGTATATTAACCTCGAAGCCAGATCCTATGGAATAAACCTACCTAGGCTGCTACACCTTCGTGATATCAAGCGATGGGGCGAGTCGCTATGGAAGAGAATGAGCTGGAGTACCTTTTCTATCTAGGCTGCACAATACCTACCCGTCTCCCTAGCTACGAGATCTCAGCAAGGAGAATCCTAAAGGAGTTAGGGGTCCAGCTTGTGGAGATGCCTGACTTCAATTGCTGCGGCTTGCCGATAGACCCTGTGAATCATGAGATGATGGTCTTGATGGCCTCACGGATCCTCTGCTTGGCTGAAGACGCGAACCTCAACATACTTGCTCTATGCCCTGGTTGTTCTGGTGCCCTCCACAAGGTAAACAAGATGCTCAAAGTTGACAGCAAGCTCAGGGCTAAGGTAAACGAGCAGTTAAAGGAGATGGGGATGAACTTCAAAGGAACGATCGAGGTGAAGCACTTGGTGCGGATGCTAAATGAGGATATAGGTCTGGAAAAGATCAAAGCCGAAGTAAAAAGACCTCTAGTAGGCCTCAGGGTTGCCGAGCATAATGGTTGTCACCTCCTCCGCCCAAAGCAGTATGAGGAATCTGACGATCCCGAAAATCCCAAGGTGTTGAAGAGCCTAATCGAGGTCACCGGGGCGCAATGCTTAGACTACATCGGTGAGACTGATTGCTGCGGGTCGACGGTGATGGGAGTTAATGAAAATGTGCCTCTCCAACTTGTGAGGAACAAGCTCAGCAATCTGAAGGCTGTTGGCGTTCAGGCCTTGGTCACAGTCTGTCCTTCATGCCATTTGATGTTTGACCTCAACCAACCCAGGGTTGAGAGGATCTTTGAGGAGAAGTTCGGGATTCCTGTTCTCCATTATACACAACTGCTTGGCTTGGCGATGGGCATAAACCCTGAAGAACTCGCCATTCAAGACTTAAGAGTTAAAGCATCGAGCATAATCGAGACTGTGCTGCAGTAGATCATCTAGAGACTGTTTTGCTCCGCTCTAGAGATATAAGAAGAGGCATTGATGAAAAACTGTAAGGCTTGATGACTTTCAGCAGCACTTCTGCAGATCACCTCAGTGACGTTATATTGCAGGGCCAAGCTTTTTCTCTATCCAGGAAAGATAGTTGTGTATGAGTAAGGGTGAGCTTAAGGCATGAGCTTCGAGGATGTTGTTGGTGAGAAAGCAGTAAGTCGATTACTTAGTGGCTACAATTGTGCCCAGAGCGTTCTACTGACAATGTTTCAGCATTGGAATGGGGAGAACGTTTTGGTTCCGAAGATTGCGACGGCATTCGGTGGCGGGATAGGAAGGTGTGGCTCCGTTTGTGGAGCCTTGACTGGTGGCGTGATGGCTATAGGAATCAAGTATGGAACCAATGAACCTTCTGCGGAGAAGCGGCTAAGAGCGTATGAGCTAGCTCGAATGGCATACAGGCGATTTGAGAAGCGTCATGGAAGTGTCCTATGCCGAGAACTCATTGGATACGATCTTTCTGATCCTGAAGAATTGGAAAAAGCTCGAAATGCAGAGGTTTTTGAAGAGAAATGCACCGGCTTCATAAGGGCTACCGTTGAGATTCTTAGGTCGCTCGGCGAAAACTAGATCTCCTTAACACGTCTTAGAGGAAAAAGCGGTCAACGGCGCGCTAGGAATTGGCGTAGAAATGTCCTTGGTCACCCTTGTCGTAATCTCAAGCTTCTTTTCAGGGCTTCGATGACATTCTCTTTTCCCATATCGATGATGTAGGGTCCCAGCCTTGGGCCAGACGTTGCACCAAGCAGCAGCGTATACAGGGTTTGGAAGAATCTCTTAGGTTTGATCCCGTTTCTTCTCGCTATGTCAAAGATGGCGCTCTGAATCTTGTCAGCCTCTTCTTCGGACCTGATGGTTTCCATGAGCTGCTTAACAGCGTGCTTCTCTTCCAGGCTTAACTCGACCGTTGTCTCCTTTATTTCGGCGAAGTCTCTGACCCAGTTCTGGGCGTATCCTATTCTTGTCTTCAGGTCATCTGAGACTTCGTCCTCTACGTATCTGTAGTCTCTCAGCTTCTCAGTTATGAACTCTACCACCGAGTCCTTCGGGGCCACCTTAGCGAGATACGTTAGCAGGTTGTATGGCACGTGGATGCGGGGTCTTTGCGGTGGCTTGAGGAGCCAGCAGTACTCGTACAAACCTCTGAGTTTGGCGCTTTCCTTCTTGTCTTCTGTCTTTTTTCTTCCGAAGTATATGTCCTCTAGGTCGTCCATCTCGTTCATGTATTGCGGAATGTTCATTACGGAGATGTTGCGCGTCCCGACGAACCTCTTCAGCATTAAAAGCAACAGGGATTGGGATGAGCCGTACCTGAACCAGACTTGCGGCGTGAAAACGTTTCCGGCTGACTTGGAAATTTTCTTTCCGCTTTTGTCTAGGAACATTTCATATTGAGCGTGTACTGGCGGTTCATAGTCCAGAATCTCTCGGCATATTCGATCGTTGACCCTCACCGAGTCGGCGATATCCTTTCCATACGCTTCAAACCTTATGTCCAAAACCTTCCACCTAGTGGCGAATTCTCCGGCTTTCCAGCTTATCTTTCCTTCTCCCTTTGCGTAGTTTGCCTCACCCTTGTGTCCACAACCCTCTAGCCATTGTCCCTTTATCTCCATCCCTTCGCACGTGTAGAGAACCTTGTCCTCTTCGGGGACGAAATCGTAGGCCTTGGTCGTGTATATTCGACCGCAATTGGAACAGACGGGCAGGTACGGAAGGACCTCCTCATATTTCTCTTGTCCCACCTCCTCCCGAATTATCTCCCCAATGCGCTCGGCATTACCTAGCAAAGTTTCGATCTCCTTATTGAAGAGACCTTTCTGATAGGCTTCTGCACCAGACACAAACTCATATTCCATTCCACAAGTGTCCAGAATTTCGAGAAGAAGGGAAATCATGTGTTCTGCGAAGCTTTCGTGACATGAGTAAGGATCTGGTACGTTCCGGACTGGATAGCCCAAATACTTTTCCAGCGACTTGGGAAGTCCAGCTGGAACCGTTCGCAAACCGTCTTCGTCGTCTGCGAAGGCAATGAGCTCCGACCCATATCCCTGTTCTCTAAGAGCCAGCGTCACTGCATATGATCTCGCGGCATCTCCCAAGTGGCCTATATGAGGGATGCCTGAAATCCCTATTCCCATCTCTGTTCTGATCAAGTCGAGGCTTCGGCCTAGCTTACGCTCTCTTTCTACGATCTCAGATGCAACCTTGTCGTACCATGTGCCGCGGCCGATTATCTCCAAGGTTCGACGCCTAGCCGACAACCAAGTAGATAAAGCAGAGTCGTTTAATAAAGCCTTGCTGAGGCGCGCATGTCTCCTGAAGATACTCTTTGGGAGCTCCTCCAAGTCTTGCTGATGGGATATCAGCATGAATTAATCTGTGCTAAATCGCCAGGTTGGGACTTTGGGTTCTCTCTTTCTGTACCAGTTGTACGCCTCCAGGTCATCGAAGGCTTACAGGAGGGCCGTATACAGGTCGGATGGCTTCTTTTCCACGCAGTCTGGGTGGAGTGTGCAGCGTTTGGGCGTTTAGGGACTTCTGGTGTAACAGGATGGCTATGTGTGCAAGGTGTTTTGAGTGAGTCTATCCGGTGATGGTTAACGTGCTCGGCTTGTGGCTTTGAGAGATGTATTTCGGGTTCACAAATCATATATCAATTCCTCGCTTAGTTTCGACCGAATTTGAGGTTTGTTTCTCACTTGAGAGAGGCGAGCTTAGGTGGAGAAGAAGAGCATCTTGATCGTTGATGATGATAGAACGATCCTGAGGAGCCTTAGGGAGATCCTTGAGTCTGAAGGTTACAGTGTTGAAACTGTTGAGACGGGTAAAGAGGCTATAGAGAAAACGAAGACCCAATTCTACAACTTGGCGTTATTGGACATCAAGCTACCAGATATCGAAGGCACAAAACTGCTCAAGGCAATGTGTGAGACTTCGCCGAAAATGGTCAAGATAATGGTTACAGGCTATCCCGCGCTTGAAAATGCCGTCGAAGCTTTGAACATGGGAGCGGATGCTTACCTCATGAAGCCTGTTACCCCTGAGAAAATGTTGAAGGTTGTGGAGAAAAAGCTGAAGGAGCAAGAAGAAGCGAAGAGCATGACTGAAGAGAAAGTGGCGCAGTGGATAGAAACCCGCGTAAAGAAGTTGGAGAGTGAACACTGCAAGAAAGATTGACTTGCCAAAAACTTTGCTAATACGCAAAATGGGGTGAAATACCGGAAACGTGAGCTGAACCGCTTCGAAGAAATCAGAATCAGAGTGAATGAGAATGTGTCGAAGAAAATTACGGTTTGATGACGTGTTTGTTGAAACAGTAGATGAAGTCATCAAGAACGTGTTTGAGGATAAGGCAGCAAAGAGCATCCTGGGACATTTCACAGGAAGCAATTCTGAAGAGCTGGATGATAAGGTCAAAGTTCTCACGGATTCTCTACCGGAGATTCTTGGAGCAGGCTTTGTCATAATTGAGGATTTGATTCTCGAAACATTGTACCTTAAGTACGGGCGGGAGTTGAAGCGGAGGAAGGGCTACGGATTTAGGAATTACATCATGGAGTTAAGAGATCGAACAGGGGAGAAAGCACATGAAGCCCAACTTAATCCTGTTCGCTAAGTTGTACGTATTCCTCTTTGGCTTAATTCACCTTGACAACGTTATTTCACTTCTAGGTATCAATGAGAATATGGTTAGCGCTCCTCCTTACCTAAGTTTCTGGTGGTGGCACGTTGTCCTCTTCCTTGTCTACTTGGTTTTTCCTATCCTTACAGTGTGTGCAGATAATTATGCGCTGTATACGATGGTAGCAGGACTTTCATTAGTTGGGGTGTTGGTACGAGTTCTTAGAGTCTTTACGTGGATAATGGACCAGCAGTTTTTGCTTGTTCCGTTGTATGTTCTGGCCGCCGTTCTTTCTCTGATCTTAGCTGTGGGAAATGTGACCTCAAAAGTGTCTGGCGAGATTCTTAGCTCAACATGGTCCCAATTTTAGACAAGTTGTCTAAGTCGCCAAACTAGAAAGAGAGAATGAATCATTACCAGATCCTAAGCCAGAGCTATACGCTTCTAAGGGTTTCATAGATATCTGTTTTCTCAGGGGAGATTACCTTGGGGGGCTTGTACTGTCCGATAGGGGAGCCCTCCTTTGCCTTCTTCATTGAATATCTCAGAAATGCTCCTGGCCTCAAGTACTCGACATTGACCACTTGAGAGGGGTCCTTTATTCTGAACTCGTCAACGTAAGTACTTAGTCTGTGCTCCTCTGTCTGTCTGTCTGCTTCGATGAGAGAGTGGAATATGATCTTCTCAGCTTCCCTCTCTGAGTGCGGCCAAGTCTTCTCCATCAAGAAATGAAGGTGTTCTCTTGGTTTGACGAGCTTGGCGACTGCCCATTTGTCAGAAGACCTCAATCCCGCCTTGGCAAGGGCTTGAACAATGACATTCGGAGTTATGGTGTGGTTATACAGCTTTAAGATCGAAATCTTCCTCCCCTCAAAGGCAAATATCGGCATGCCATCATCCCTGAAGTCAATAACTCTAAAAATATCCCCCATGTCGTATCTGAAGAATATAGATCCGAAAGGCGTCACAACCAAGTCGTAGATCTCCCCTTTTCTAAGCTCACCTACGTGCTTTAGATCACCTCCTTCGGATTTGAACTCTAGATAGTTGTTTCTCAAGTCAGGTACCAAATCCGTCTTCCTATCGGGGTCTCCTCTCATTACGTTTCCTGCTTCTGTTGATCCATAGGCATGCAAGGGCTCCAAATCGAATTCCTCTTTGAAGAAATCGATGTAGAGCTTCGAGTGTATGCCGCCGATCAAAACGCCCTTTAGAGGCATGAACTCCACGATCTTCTTTTTCTCTTTTCTACCCAGTTTGCCTAGAAGCAGTCTGAGGAAAAGCAGTGCTTTCTTCAGACTGAAACCCATCTGGCCATAAGCCTCCCGATAGAATTCCTCTGGACTAACGAAGTATTTGCATATCATGTAGAACATTGATCCTAAACCTCCGCCCAAGACTATCTTTTCCCCTTTTCGGATAGCCTTGAGCAGAAGCGTGAAAGTCTCCTTCAGATCTCGAAGGTTATCGGTCACCTCAATCGGTGGGATCATTTCTAGGTCAAGGTGGGTAGCCCATGTTCCCCATCCAGAGAGGTATGGTATAGGGCCAGTTATGTTCAGGGCCTTGTCCTTGATTCTTAGCTTTGTATCTCCCCACTCATTGCTACAGCTAATTACAGCAGACGCCATCGCTGCCGACGCAAAGTTCCTCCAGAAAGTCTCTCCGTGAGCAACCCATTTGCCTCTTCCAGTGGTTCCTGTCGTCTTCATGCAAAGATGGAACGGTTCAGTCATGTATCGATCAAGCATCCGACCGACATCCCGACTAACGCGATCATAGTATTCCTTGAAGAGCTCTCCTTTTCTTCTCGTCTTGCGCTTCGTTGTTTCGGAAATCCTTCGGCCGAATTCATCTAGCATAGGATAATCACTGTAGGTTGTCACAGGAACATCGTCTAGTTCTTTGATCTCACTTACATGCAGCGTCTTGGCAAGATGTGTCTTCTTCCATTTGTCAAAGTACCTTTTCATATTCTCCTCGTTGTATCCCAATTGCTCCGAGAAAGGCTTCTCATAGAAAAAGCAATACTTTTGCCAGAGTTCGTTGGTCATTTCTGACTACTCAGAAGAGGGATGAGTACGCATCTAACTTCCAACTAGTCTCTGAAAGAGTGGGGAATATATATCTTGTGTTCATAATCTGAATAAGTGCGCAAACCACACAAAAACAAGGGATGTATGACTTTCAATACCTGGTGGGCGGAGCCCTCTCATTTGTCGTATCTACATATATTCTGGTAAAACGCCCCAAGAGTCTAGCACTTCGGTTGCTTTTCCTTTTTGGCATGGTTGTCACCATGTGGGAAGCCTCCATATATCTAGGAAAGACAGCTCCCGACCTTGTCACAGCTACGAGTTTCTACAGAATCTTATTGCTTTCCAGCACCTTGTCCTTCCCACTTTACCTTCTCACAGTTTTGAGCATTCGCGCGAACACGCTACGAAACACTAGAGTAACCATTTTCATTTCGATCACAGCCACAGCAGAAATAGTGCTTTTCAAGTTTTTCCTAGAAGGTGTTGAAGTTTTCCCAACAGATCTTGGCTGGTCCTATAGAGTTATTATCAATTCGCCTCTATTCATGATATACGGCATCATATTAGTAGGCTATATGGGCGGGACACTTGCTGTCCTCCTGAACTTGAGCAGAAAGACGATGCAACCCCTGCTAAAGAGAAAATATGTCATTTTGCTCGCAAGCTTCGTGCTTTTTCAGCTAGTAGGAACCGTTTTTATAAACACATTGGCAGCCCTGGGGTTCTGGGATCCTGATATCAAAGTAGGAGGCATCTTGCAGTTTCTAACATTCTTATCGATCTGGTACGCTTTAACTCTTAAGGAAGAAGGGTTTCTGATCTCCCTCGGCGGTAATGGTTTTTCGAAGGTCTATTCGTCCTTTCTAACTGTTTTTCATAACTCTGTGGTCGGCAGTAGCCTTGGGGAAGAGTTCTTCAAGTTCACCGACTTCATACGGAGATCGAAGATAGAGAACCAGGTTTCAATAGCCAGCAATAGGATAACTTTCAAAGATACGGAAGATCTCGACCTAGCAGAGCTGATCGACAGAAATCTGAATGCTCTTGCTGAAGGCCGGGTAGATGATGAGGTAGTCGACCAATATCTACGCGTTCTGAATGCGGCTGATCAGGAGCTGGGTTGGAAATTCGAGGGGATAGTGAAGGCGAATGAGGATTCTCTGAAGAGATTCGATCTGATATACGGGATATCCGAGGGGAGATTTCTTGAAAGAATTGTTAGGGACGAGAGCTTGAGGAACTTGGGCGATATCGATGCTTGTTTGAAAATCTACAAGAGAATTCTTCTACAAATCATGAAGACGATGAAAGAGAAGACGGAGTTCCGGAAGAAGCTCTCAGAACACTATGTCACCAGTGCTATGAAGATAACTGATTACGGTGAAGTCTCGATGAAGGGGGTTAGAGATCGGGCTCTAAGTATGCCAAGGGATCAACGTTTATCATTCATCGTCGAGAGGTTCAACTCAATTCTAAGTTGGGCATACGAAACAATACTCGCCGACCCCAATGCAGACATCGAGGAGATATTGAGGAAGCTGAGGCTGGTTCTCACATTGAATGAAGACAGAGCTGTTGAGCTTGGCGTTTATCCAACGCTCTTGGGAACATTGGCAACCAAAATCCCGCAAACACAGGTTCACAGGTTGTATTCTGACTATTTGGAGGAGTTGGTCGAGGAGAGAACAGAAGAGCTGAAGAAGACTCAACAGGAACTTCTGAAGTCTCAGAGACTGGCCGCTATCGGTGAAGTGGCGGCAATGGTGGGCCATGATCTCCGGAACCCGCTGCAAGCCATAGTTAACATGATGTATCTAACGAAGGAGAAGCTGAATTCGACCCCCCTTCAAGGCTCAGAGCTGGCGAAGTTGGCCGAGACCGTGGAGGAACAGGTGAGGTACATGAACAAGATTGTTTCTGACCTTGAGGATTTTGCGAGACCATTAAAGGTTGAACTTGCCCCAACCGACCTGCACAAGCTGATCAACGAGACACTCTCAAGCATCAGAGTCCCAGACAGTGTGAAGGTCTCTATAGTTACTGAGGATGACCTGGACTTTCCGAAGCTTACGGTTGACGCTGCATTGATGAAGCGAGTGTTCATAAATCTGATCACAAATGCCCTGCAAGCTATGCCAGATGGGGGTGATTTGAAGATAGCGGCGACGAGAATGGAAGACTCCGCCCTCATACGCGTCCAAGATACAGGCGTAGGCATACCCGAAGAGAACATCGACAAGATTTTCCAGCCGCTATTCAGCACGAAGGCCAAGGGTCAAGGATTAGGGTTGGCTGTATGCAAGCGGCTAGTGGAAGCTCACAACGGCAGCATCACGTTCGAGAGTAAGGTTGGAAAAGGTAGCACGTTCACAGTGGAGATCCCACTTCGATACATGGCAGGTAATCAAAAGGAACCCCAAATCATAGCACGCGCTGCTTAGCTGGCACTCAATGGAGAATTATATGTGAATTCCTGGGAATATCCCGAATATCACTAAGGCGTTGTTCACGAAGCCTAGATATGACGCTGATGCCAGTCCGTTAACGCAGAGCGTCCAAGGCTTCTTCTTGGGCAAAGCCAAGGTCAGTATGGCTATGGCTCCCCAGAAGCATAGAATTGCCCAGAATGGATGATACTGCGGATGGGTCTCATAGAAACCCATGCCCAACCCTATAGTAGTCGTTATGTAGTCAGATACAACGCCTCCCAGAGCTAACAGAAAAGGCAGAATCCAAGGCCCTATGGACAGCTTCTTAGTGATCTTAATCCAGTTCATGAATGCAGATCTTACATACGTATCTTGCCTTCTAAAACACTTTTGAAACTATTTTCTAGAAAAAAACTAGTGATCTTCGATAAGAACAGCAGAATTCCGAAAGACTGCAGCAAATGACTCGTGCATGCTGAGTCGATGGTTAGCTACGAAGCGGGGATTTCACCATGAAATGTTGGTTTGTGGATCGCTTAATGTTAATTGCTTTTCTCAGCCAAGATCACCTTCCAAGCAAACCTGAAGCTACTGCACTTTTCCGCGACCTTCTATGGGCCATATTGTTTCTACGAGCCCTCTTCTCACGCCTATCAGCGTGTCATGAAGGTTAAGACAAATGCCAGGATGGTTCGGTATGAGGGTCACCCTTTCGCCTATGGCGGGCTTCTTGGAGCATTCACTTATATCGACATGACCGTGCTCAACGGACATCCCGTTCATTATGGCATTAGGATACTCGACAAAGGAGCCGTATGGTGGTCCCCTGTAAGAGGAGAAGGTCTTGATGCCACCATCGATAATAGCTATGTCAGGCACGGGGCGACTCACTACGGTGCAGATGACACGGAGGGCACATCGGTCGGCATGGTGAACTTTACGCGGGTCTTCCTTGTCTCTGCTGAATCTGTAGTATTTCCCGGCTCCTAGTACATACATACCTGTCCTTATCTCAGTGAGTCCAATTTGATGATATAAGGGCTCCTTGCTACCGAGAGGATATATGTCTGGTCTGCCACTCACCATGTTCACTGGTATGCCATGGGATCTCAATAACTCTACAGTCGTGAGTGTTTTTTCGTCGCTCGGATAACTCATAATCCCCTCGAACGAGAGACCAGGCATCGTGATGATTTTCTTCGCCAATTCCAAGACACCTTCAGGAGTGGGGACGCCTGTCCGACCCATGTACAGTTCGACTATGACATGAACAATGCAACCATCCTTCTGGGCTTGTTCTGATATCCCTCGGGCTGTGTACTCCGAATCAACAGCGACCGTTAATGTGCACTGTTTGGCCAGTCTCGTGAGTCTCTCGAGCTTCGGCTTGCCAACGATGTTGTAGGGGATAAGAATGTCCTTTATGCCAGCTCGGATCATGACCTCTGCTTCACCGAGTTTCTGGCAGCAGATGCCCTTGGCCCCTGCATCTATCAGCATGTGAGCAATCGCTGGAACCTTGGTCGGCTTCAGATGAGGCCTCAAGTTTATGTTATGGGCCTTGGCCCAATCTGCCATCTCCTTGATGTTTCGCTCCATGAGGTCAAGATCAACTGTCAATGCTGGAGTGTCCAGCTCAGAGACGTGCATATCAAATCTCCTCTTTCAATCATTACTTCGGATTCAACAGCATTCAATGAATAAAAGCGCTTTGAAGGAGAATCCTACTTGGTCCTTATCGTATTCTCTTCGATGAAGTCCCAGTCGATGTCCATGCCTAGCCCGGGCTTCTGCGATATGTGTACGTAGCCCTCCTTGTCCATCGGATCCAACTTCTCTCTAAGCCAGGGCTCTCTCTTTTCATAGTCGTACATGGGATGGAGCAGCCCCCTTTCCACGAACTCTCCCGGAATACCCATTGTTCCCAGGACCTGAAGATTGCCCGCGCCGCCACCGTGAATCTCCAACCTCACTCCGAAGGCTTCGCACAGGTGCACAATCTTGATAAGAGGCGTAATTCCGCCGACATCTCCGACACCTCCACGGATTATGTCTGCAGCTCCCCTCACTATCCAGTCGGCTCTGGACCAAATCTTCCCCTCTACAGTTTCAGGTCCCAATATCGGCATGTCCAGTTTATCCGTGAGCCACACATATGAAGATATGTCATGTTCATCCATAGGCTCCTCGAACCAGTAGAAATTGAGCTTCTCAAGTTCCCTCCCGATATACAAGGCCTGCTCGCGACTATAGCAGTGATAACAGTCAAGCATAAGCGGCACATCGTCGCCAACAGCCTCCCTCACGGCCTTACAAGCCGCGATGTCCATCTTCGGATCCGGCGCCCATTCTATGGGAGGCATCCATGTATGGAGCTTGACTGCCGTGTATCCCTGTTTGATCAATGTCTCTGCGAATCTACCATATGCCTCTGGGGAGTTCAGCCCTCCATCCATCTCGTCCCCACACATTGTGCTGCCGTAAGCCCTCACTTTTTCCCTATAGCCGCCCAGAAGCTTGCATATCGGCTGGTTCAGGTACCGTCCCGCGAGATCCCACAGAGCCATATCGACAACAGCTAGTTGCCTGTCGTTAAGACCTCCTCTAGAACCTTGAAGCCGACGATAGAACATCTGCCAGATCTTCTCTCTGTCCATTGGATTCTTGCCTATCAATGCAGGTCTGACGATGCGATCATTCGTCTCCTTGCTTCCGCCGAAGCAGTACCCTTCGACACCCTCATCAGTGACTATCTTGGTCAAAGTCTGGAACGCGTCGTGCTCCGGGGCGGGATGCGCATGCCCCGCAATGTCTGATCCCACCGTTGACCTATACTTGAAAACTATGGTCTCAACATCAACAATCTTCAAGTTTCCAACCACCTCACACTATGATGAATTACGAATCTGGCGTTCTCGCTAATATCATTAACATGAAGAGGGAACCGAAGCTAAGCAACGAAGAATGGAGATGTTGAATGAGATCCATGTGATCCATTGTTTTTCCTTCCTAAAGTAGTAGTCCCCAAGGGCTATAGGACTACTACTTCTCTTTCGTTTCCTTGGATGTTTGTGATCCCATGCAATTCCTACACAATTGGAAAGCTTTTCGTATGCTTCTAGGAGTCTGCCTTTGTAGTTGTCAGTCCATTCTTGGGCCAACACAGGTTTCTGCACCTGTCTTGATCTTCTACCAATTGTCTTAACTTATTTGAGACCTCTATTTTCCCATAGGGTTATGGGCATTCCCTCTTCTACTGATATGGGGGCTAGTCAACTCAAGAGGGGTCGTCGGCTAGCATGGTCTAGGCTCCGAGACTTGGGCTCTCGGGACCCCGGTTCGAATCCGGGCGACCCCACCACAGCACTTTCTTTCCCGAAAGAACCCGCGTTTTCAAGGCTTCGCTATACGACGTGAAATCATCCTTTTTCGCGAAATTTTCATTGTAAAAGAATAGCCCCCTTCCCCCTACGCTTTTGCGCCTATCATAATCCCTGTCACCGTCCCTATTGACCGGGAGAGAGCATAGTATTTATCTATTTTGCCGTACACATAACGTATGAACAGGGATGCCGAAGCCAGGTTGGAAATCTGTCTCCCTGCCCGAGGAGATGGTAGGAGAGATAGATGGAGTGATTGAACAGCGTCCTGAACTCGGCTACAAAGGCGTCCGCTCATTCGTGACATCAGCCGTAAGAAGGATGATTGGAGAAACCCGACCCGCCCTTGAACATTATAACTTGAACCCAGAGGGAGTTTTGATCCTCGATCGCACTTTGAACCCAGATCGCATAATTCAAGTCTACTTCAGACCTGAAGGAGCTTGGTGTGAATTCTGCGAAACCAAAACATGTAAGCACGCAAACTTTGCATTAAACATTCCAAAGGTGCAGGAGATTCTCCGCGAGAAAGGCTGGAGCATAAAGAAGGAAAAGTCATAAGAGGCCCGTTCTAAGAGATACGTGCTATCAACGACCTAAAAAGAACAAATCCATCGTAAGAAGGTTTGCTGCCACATGAGTATGTCATCTATAGAAACAGTCCAGCAATCCATCGAAGAACTGATAGAGAAGTTTGAAGGAGACCCTAATTTCTTTACCTCCGAAATGGATTTCCACTGTTATCTTTATCACTTGCTGGTCTCGAAAGAGAATCTTCAGCGGAATTTCATCTCTAAGGACGAGAAGAATACAGGCTTAGTTCACGCCGAGTATCCCTCAGTCTTAGGGTTTCACGTCGACTTAGTAGTCTTTGAACCCAAAACGATCGCCAACTATAAGCTGAAGGAACAAAGAGTCATGTGCCAAATTGAAATCAAAGTTTGGCGCTCTATTGCACGTTTCAATGTAGAGAACGAAAGGCAACTGAGAGGAAGACTTGGAGAGGATAAACAAGCTCACAAATTCATTATTTATCTTTACCTCGCCAAAAAACCTGAATATTGGCAAGAATTCCTGGCTGATCTGCGAAAACTTAAGGGAGAAAATGAAAAGATATTCTTAGAAAGCACAACCGCTCAAGCTTTGGTAACAAAAATAGAGCCCGGAATATCTTGGTAGACGCGCGCTGGAGATAACCAGAATAACAAGATTGAAGAGACAGTTATACGAGCCTGAAGTTTCGGGTCTTAGGTTGCATCTATTTTCAGAAAAGATGGGCTTCCACCCCTGGGGAGACCACTAACACTGCATGAAAT
>Ga0224506_10001663_pt1 | contig 15743 bp, 16 predicted proteins | sample SF_Jan12_sed_USG_2_FD_169108 | JGI IMG/M metagenome (GOLD analysis project Ga0224506, IMG submission 169108) | Sediment microbial communities from San Francisco Bay, California, United States - SF_Jan12_sed_USGS_8_1 | ecosystem: Environmental > Aquatic > Marine > Sediment | place: USA... | reverse complement strand
CACCACCGGTTGGCATCAGTACCAGAGCATCTCCACCGTTTATAAGTGTTTGTACAATCTCTGACTGACGGAAGCGAAACTTGTCGTAGCCATAATGGGAGCGGAGTATGTTTAGCGCCGGGTTGGCTGCCTCGGTAGTCATCTGGCTATCGGGTCGTTGAGGGTCTCGGTCACAATTTTTCCAAGTTTTTCCATACCGGCCTGATTAACGTCATTCCATGGCGAGCCGCAGTTGATGCGTAGATAATTTTTAAAACGACGGGTTGCGGAAAACAAAATACCCGGTGTAACGCCAATATCCTGTTGTAAAGCACGATTGAATACCTCAATGCCGTTACAGCCTCTCGGCATTTCTACCCAGAGTACATTACCGCCCTGGGGTCTGGAGATACAGGTGCCCTCCGGGAAGCTCTTCGATATCAGATATCGACCTTTTTCAACCTGATCCCGCATGTCCTTTCGCAAACGCACCAGGTGGCGATCGTATTGACCACTGCTTAAAAATTCGGCCATGGCGAGTTGGTTAATCGACGAAGTGGCGGAGAAAGTCGCTTGTTTAAGCTCCCTTATTTTAGTTTTATAGCGTCCGGCCAGTACCCAGCCGATACGATATCCGGGTGCCAGCGATTTCGAAAAAGAAGAACAACTCAGCACCAGGTTATTCAGGTCATAAGATTTGGCTGGCCGTGGCGCCTTGTCACCAAAATAAATGCTGCCGTAGACATCGTCCTCGATCATAGGAATATCACGCTCTGAGAGCATATTCACCAGTTCGCGTTTGTTTTCCTCCGGCATCAGGCAGCCTATCGGGTTACTGATGTTTGGCGATGCCAGCACGGCCTTGATGTCCATGGTGTCGAAGGCTTCTTCGAGCGCTTCTAAATTCATACCGGTTTCCGGGTCGGTATCGATCTCTAGCGCGAGCATGCCCATTTTTTCAATCAGTCTGAGAACAGCAAAATAAGTCGGAGATTCAACCGCAATGATATCGCCACGTTTAGCGACCGTCTGTAGTGATAACGACAGGGCCTCGGTCGCTCCTGAGGTAATGATGATATCGTCCGGAGAAACCCGCGTGCTGGTATGTCGATACTGCTGTGCAATTTGTTCGCGTAGTTTTCTGTCTCCGGGTGGAAAGATAAAATCCATGCATCTTTTCGGATGACGGCTTATAATGCTGCGCGTCGCTCGTGTCAGGGATTTTACCGGCAGGTACTCCATCGAAGGTGCAGAAACGCCAAAAGGTATTATTCTCGGGTTATCGGCATTTCGGAATATTTCTTCGAATAATTCGCCAAACCGTACCTTGCGAGGCTGTGAAGAAGTAGCCACCGATTTAGGAATGTCGTTGATCTGACCGACCTGATTATCGACAAAAAAACCGGATTGGGGTTTGGCTTTGAGTATCCCCTGATCTTCGAGATTCAGGTAAGATTGCGAAACTGTTGCAATACTGACGCCAAGCTGTTTGCTCAGATTCCGTAACGAGGGCGCTTTATCCCCGGGTTTGAGTTCGCCTTTTTCGATCAAATCGTTGATATAACGCGTAACCTGGTCGTATTTGAAGGACTCAGTGTGAGCTGGCGCAGAAACTGTCATGGTTTTCGATAACTGTATTGTATGAAAATGAGAATAATTGTAACTGTTTTGTAACAGTTTTTCGTTTATTATAACACTATAGCTGCTACGGCAGTTGTGTTAAAAGTTAAAACCCCCTCCTCCTCCTCAAGGTTTTGACTCATTACCCGCTAGATCGAAAGGTTTAGCGGGTTTTTTTTGTCTGCGATTCAGGCTGGTTCAGTCCATCGCTCGGATATGATCTAATGGCAAATGGTGATTTTCGTTTATTGATTCAGGAGTAAAAATAATGGCATACGTACTGGCAGTGACCTGGGTCGCTAAAAAAGGTCACGAAGCAGAGGTAAAGGAATTTCTGCAAATTCTCGGCGAAGCGTCACGACAGGAACCTGGCGTCATCACTTATACCACGCATGTCGACCCAGACAATCCACGCGAGTTTTTTATATATGAAAAATACCATGACGTTAACGGGCTAGAGGCGCATCAGGAGACAGCGCATTTCAAGGAGTATGTGCTCGAAAAGGCGATACCGTTGCTGGAGTCGCGAGTTCGACGGACTTATGCCGATTTTTAGAGTCAGCTTGTAGATTGGAAGAGTTTTCTGGCTGCTGGGTCTGAGAAATATGCACCTACCCTTTTCTACACAAACCCAGGCTAAACTGGCTACTCTCTATGCTGGCCTGATCTTCGGCATCTACTGGATTCCGCTGCGCGAGCTGGAGGTTGCCGGCCTTAGTGAAATGCTACCGGCTATGGTGTTCAACGCTATTCCAATGATTTTGATGCTGCCGGTTATTGTATGGCGCTGGCCCAAAATACGTCGGGCGCCGCTGCAATTTCATATCACCGGTGTTGTTGTTGGATTGGCATTAGTGACTTATACCAATGCGTTTTTATATACCAACGTGGTACGGGTACTGATTCTATTTTACCTGACTCCGGTGTGGGGTTTTTTGCTGGCGCGAGTATTTATCGGCGATCGGATTACGCCAATTCGTCTGACATCAATCGCACTCGGCGTGGGTGGCATGTTAGTGATCTTTGGATTTGAGCAGGGTTTTCCATTGCCCAACAACAGCGGTGACTGGTTGGCACTGACAGGTGGCATATTCTGGGCGATTGCCAGCCTGATGATGCTCGTGGGTAAGGAAAGCCCGGTCGATTACGCCATGTGGTTTTTCCTCTGGAATGGAATCGCAGCCATTGCGGTGACGCTGTTATTTTTCGACCAGACCGGGGCGGTCATGCCCGATATTGATGTGTTTGTTAGTGTCCTGCCGTGGATGTTACCCATAGCCCTGATTCTGATAATTCCAACCGGATTTGCGGTCATTTACGGCCCCACGCAACTCAATCCGGGTGTCGCTGGTATTCTTTTCATGGTCGAAATCGGAGTGGGGACAGTAACGGCTACAATTTTGACAGATGAACCGTTTGGCGCGCGTGAACTGGCGGGCGTGCTGATGATTACCTTTGCTGCGTTGATTGAGCCGGTGCGAGATTTGCTTCTGAATCGATGATCCGGCTCATCGTACGACTAGAGAGTCTTCGAAATTCTCAGTGTACCTGTTCGTTCGCTATCTCTTCTTTTCGGCGGTCTGACATAATCTGCTTCCTCGGGTTTGCATTAATGATCGCGTAACTACCAGGCCGAGGCCAGGCCTAAAGCCTTCTTTGGCAAGCAAATTCCCGTGTAAACGAGACGCGTTATAATTTTAGGCTCTCGATCTAATGTGGGTCTGAATACGAGAGGTCGAAAGAATTGAGCTGGCCAGATAATTTATTTTTGCGATATAGCCCAATTTCAAGGATAATTCCCACGATTTTTTCTGGCCTGTCTATAGTAAGGCTAATCAATATTTCTGGAGATATTTCGTGAGTTCAGCGCAAGACGACACATTTTCGCCACGCAATCTGGCTATTTTAGGTGGATTACTATTTTTCGCTTTGTTCCTCGGCGAGGCGGTTTTTCCACGTCAGGGCGGTATATTTAGCAGTTCCACGGATGCCAGTATGAATGTTGGAACAATGGAAGACATTGCTGCTCGCATAAAGCCGGTGGTGACTTTAGATGATATTCTCGCTAATGCCGATAGCAGCGCAGCCGGGGCGGGTGAAAAATCGCCGAAGCAGCTATACGAAGGTGCCTGTCTGGCTTGTCATGCTTCTGGTGTGGCTGGGGCACCGAAAGTTGGCGACAGCGCTGCCTGGGAGTCGCGTTTGGCGAACGGTATCGACGGTATAACCACTTCGGCGATTAATGGTAAGGGAGCAATGCCACCGAATGGCGGTTCGGCTTACAGCCCGGATCAAATCCGCGCCGTGGTTGAGTATATGTTAGTCGAGTCCGGCCTGTAACAGCCTGGTTTTTGTCTTATTTAGAAGCGGAGCTTGCTCCGCTTTTTTATTGCCAGCGCCTCTCCTGTTTTCGGTAGGTGATCGCTTCGGCTATATGACTCTGGCTAATGTTTTCGAGATCGGCCATATCGGCTATGGTGCGCGCGAGTTTTAGTAGTTTGTGATAAGACCTCGCGGTGAGTTTGAGTTTGTCGATAGATTTCATCAGTAACTGCTCACCGGCGTCGTCCAGGCGACAATATTTTTCTATCTGTTTATTGTTGAGCTGGCCATTAAGGCACCCCTGCCGGGATAGCTGTTGTGCGCGCGCATGAGCTACTCGCTCGCGGACTTCTGAGCTGGATTCGCGCCTGTTCCGGTCTCGTCCCAGTAACTCTTCTTTCTCCAGCCTGGGTAATTCAATTTGAATATCGATGCGATCCATTAACGGGGCCGACAGTTTATTTCGGTAGCGGTTGAGCTGTTCCGGGCTGCAATGGCAGCTGAGTATCGAATCGCAGCCGCTGGGGCAGGGGTTCATTGCTGCAACCAATTGAAACTCGGCGGGGAATTCGGCCTGCCGTGAGGCACGCGAGATGTGTATTCTTCCGGTTTCGAGTGGCTCCCGGAGTACTTCAATGGACTTGCGATCGAACTCGGTCAGTTCGTCTAAAAATAAAACGCCGTGATGCGCGAGCGAAATTTCGCCGGGTTTCGGATTGCTGCCGCCGCCAACCAGAGCAACCCCGGAGACCGTGTGGTGTGGTGACTGGAAGGGACGCTGCAACCAGTTTTCGGCAGTGACCGGTTTATGGCAGATCGAGCGGATACTGGCACTGCTCATGGCTTCGGACTCGGTCATCAGTGGTAAAATCGTGTTCAGTCGCTGCGCTAGCATGCTTTTACCGGTGCCTGGAGGCCCCATCATAATCAGATGATGCGAGCCGGCGGCGGCGATTTCGAGAGCGCGTCTGGCCTGGTGCTGTCCATAGACATCCTCCAGGTCGAGTTCAAAGACAGGGTTTACCGGCATGTCGATATTGTTAAGACCGGGCAGTGGCGTGCCGCCATTCAGGCTGGAGCAGACTTCTACCAGCGATTGAGCGGTGTAAATCGGTAAGTCTTTCACCAGCCTCGCCTCAAGGTGATTTTCGAGCGGAATGATGACCTGTTTCTGTGCTTGCTTACTGGCGATTAGTGCGGGTAGCAGGCCGTCGACGGCGCGACATTCGCCGCTGAGTGCCAGCTCTCCGTAGCAGTCGAACCGATCCAGAGTAGCGGGATTTATCTGTTCTGAAGCGGCCAGGATGCCGAGCGCGATTGCAAGATCGTAACGACCGCCTTCCTTGGGTAAATCAGCGGGTGCCAGGTTCACGGTGATTCGACGTGATGGAAATTCAAAACCCGAATTGATGATCGCCGAGCGCACCCGGTCGCGGGCTTCGCGTACTGCGGCTTCCGGCAGGCCGACGATGGTAAAGGCGGGTAAACCGTTTGAGATATGTACTTCGACGCTAACTTCGGGGGCTTGAATGCCTTCCTGCGCTCGAGTGGTGAGCTGGGTAAGTGACATGGATTCCTTTCCGTTGAGATTTTAGCTACTAGTCGAGCTTCTGTTCCATTTCATCCAGCCGGGATTCGAGTGCTTCTAGCTTCGCTCGAGTTCTCTGTAAGACTCTGGCCTGAATATCGAACTCCTCACGACTGACCAATTCGAGTTCACTTAATTGCTGTTGCAGTAGTGTTTTTAACTGTGCGTCGAAGTCTGATTTCACCTGCTGTAACTGTGGTGGTAGCAATTGATTGATGCGCTCAGAGAGTCGATTGATAGTCTGATTGTCCAGCATTGTTGCGCCCTATATTGGTGCGTAGAATCTATAAAAAGCACCGATGCGGTGCAAATATGGTCGAATTAGCCCCTATATTAACCTCAAATTGCGTCTATTCCCAGCTTTCTGCTTAAGTACTGCTCATGGTGATTGGGCGGATCGGCGAATCTCTCGCGATTGATCCCCAGTCGTTTAAATTTTTTTAGCAACTTAGTAGGAGTAAATGATGAAAATGGTGACCGCCATTATTAAGCCTTTCAAGCTTGATGATGTCCGCGAGGCTCTCTCGGAAATCGGGGTGCAGGGTCTGACGGTATCAGAGGTAAAAGGGTTTGGTCGGCAGAAAGGCCATACCGAACTTTATCGGGGTGCAGAGTACACAGTAGATTTTCTGCCGAAAACCAAACTCGAGCTGGCGATTGATGATGATCTACTCGACGTCACTATTGAGGCAATTACCGCGACTGCCAATACCGGGAAAATCGGTGATGGAAAAATTTTTGTAACTAATATCGAACAGGCTGTCCGTATTCGCACGGGTGATTCTGGATCTCAGGCGCTTTAGGGGGCGAATCATGGATAATGAAATTCTAAATAATCAAATCTTTCATTTGCAGTATGCACTGGATACTTTTTATTTTCTGGTATGTGGCGCGCTGGTGATGTGGATGGCGGCTGGGTTCGCGATGCTCGAAGCAGGCCTGGTACGTTCGAAAAATACGACCGAAATTCTTACCAAGAATTTCATGCTCTACGCCGTTGCCAGTATTATGTATATGGTGGTTGGCTATGACGTGATGTACGGTGGCGGCGCCTTCCTCTCTGGTATCAGTGGCGGAGAAACTTTAGTAGCCGATGCGTTGGCGGCCTCGGCAGAAAATGGTTTCGAGGGTGGCTCGGTTTATTCTGGTGCATCTGACTTCTTCTTCCAGGTGGTATTCGTCGGTGCTGCGATGTCGATTGTTTCCGGTGCGGTAGCAGAGCGCATGAAACTCTGGGCGTTTGCATTATTTGCAGTCATTATGACCGGTTTTATCTATCCAATGGAAGGTTACTGGACCTGGGGTGGTGGAAGTGTATTCGGTTTATACAGCCTCGGTGATGACTTCGGCTTCTCTGACTTTGCTGGTTCTGGAATCGTACATATGGCCGGTGCTGCGGCAGCTTTAGCAGGGGTTTTACTGCTGGGAGCTCGTAAAGGCAAGTATGGCAGGGAAGGTCAGATCAATGCTATTCCGGGCGCCAACCTGCCACTTGCCACGCTGGGAACATTTATCCTGTGGATGGGCTGGTTCGGCTTCAATGGTGGTTCGGTATTGAAGCTGGGCGATATTGCCAGTGCTAACTCTGTAGCGATGGTATTCGTCAATACCAATGCGGCAGCAGCTGGCGGCGTAGTGGTTGCCCTTCTAATAGCTCGTTTGATGTTTGGTAAGGCTGACCTGACCATGGCGCTGAACGGTGCGCTCGCAGGGCTGGTTGCAATTACTGCAGAGCCTTCTACACCAACTGTATTGGCTGCGACTCTGATCGGGGCCGTTGGTGGTGGTATCGTCGTCTTTTCAATTCTTGGATTGGATAAGCTAAAAATTGACGACCCGGTTGGTGCTATCTCTGTACACGGTGTAGTTGGCTTCTGGGGTTTAATGGCCGTGCCTTTGACCAATGACGGAACAAGCTTTGTCGGTCAGTTGATTGGTGCTGCGACTATATTTGTCTGGGTATTCGGGGTGAGTCTGGCGGTGTGGTTTGCGATTAAGTTGACTATGGGTATACGTGTTAGTGAGGAGGAGGAATACGAAGGCGTGGATATCGCCGAATGTGGTATGGAAGCCTATCCGGAATTTACTGGTAAATAAAATTCCGTTTTATCTAATCTTCGGGCGTCATTTATGGCGCCCTTTTTTTTCATTTTTTGCTATTATCTTCGACCACTTCAGCCACGCATAAATCTCCACATGTTCTGTCACATCTACCGCAGTAATCGTAAATTCGACACTTATCTTTATCTGTCCGCTAAGGATGACTTTTCTGAAATCCCCGAGGATTTGTTAAAGGTTTTCGGTGAGCCTGAATTCAGCTTCAGTTTTAACCTGACTAACGACCGTAAGTTAGCCAAAGAAGATACGACCGAGGTGTTGAAAAATCTTGAAGAGCAGGGATACCACCTGCAATTACAGAATGATGTTCTGGTCGAGCAGTTGCTGGCTTTGAAGGGAGTTAATTAGAGGGTAAGCCCCCCGGGTACCCACCAGGGGGGGGGAACCTCTGCGGTCCGGTAAGTAAGATTAAAATCGATCCCGCAAGGCATAATAAGTCATGCCTAACACCAGCCCGGGGTAGCGCAGCCAGGCACCGCCCGGAAATGGCCTGGTTGGGATTTTACCAAACAAATCCAGTTTTTCGCTTTCACCGGCGACTGCCTCGGCCATTACTTTGCCACCGAGGGTTGCCATGGCGACACCATGCCCCGAATAACCCTGGGCGAAATAAATACTGCTGTTATCGAGCCGGCCGAAGTGCGGCATGCGATTAAGGGTGACTGCGAGCGTGCCGCCCCAGGCGTAGTCGATTTGCTTATCTGCCAGTTGCGGATAAATTTCGAGCATTGGTTTACGCACGAAGTTTTTTATATCGGCTGGAAAATTACGGCTATAGTTTTCACCGCCACCGAATAGCAGGCGTTTGTCGGCTGAGAGGCGGTAGTAATTAATGACGAAGCGTGAGTCGGCGATAGCGACGTCTCTCGGATTGATCGAATTAGCGGTGGTTTCATCGAGCGGTTCGGTAGCGATAATGAAATTATTGATAGGCATAATCCTTCCCATCAGCTTTTTCTCGAGCTTACCGAGATAGCCGTTACAGGCGAGAATAACCGTGTCGGCTTCAACGGTGCCATGGTCGGTAACGACCCGGTTTGGCGTGCCTTGCTGGTAGCTTTCGACGATTGTCGACTCATGCAGTATCGCGCCATTTTTTCTGGCCGCATCGGCGAGCCCGAGTGCGTAATTAAGCGGATGTAAATGACCGGCACCGGAGTCGATATTGCCACCGAAATAAGTGTCGCTACCGGTAACCTCTGCCATCTCCTGCTGGCCCAGATACTCGATCTGGTCGTAATTATACTGTTGTTGCAGGTGCTCGACATACTTACGCGATTCCCTGGCGTATCCGGGCTTATGGTCGGGGTGTGCGATTCCGGGTTTGAGGTCGCATTGAATATCATTTTCACTAATGATTTGCCGCGCCAGGTTTTTAGCGTCTTCGGCGAGTTGCCAGAGTTTGGCTGCATCGGACAGGCCCAGACGTTTTTCCAGATACCATTGATCTTTGCGTTGACCGCTGCCGAGTTGACCGCCGTTTCTGCCCGAGGCTCCCCAGCCCATTTTACGGGCTTCCAGCAATACTACTTTGTAACCACGTTTCGAGAGGTGGTATGCCGCCGATAACCCGGTGTACCCGCCACCGACGATGCAGACGTCAGTACGGCAGGAGCCGTCCAGTGGCGCCAGACCAAGCTGGCGATTTTGCGTTGCATGGTAGTAGGAGCCTGGATAGTTTTCAGTATCGCTGCGATCCTGTGATAGTTTAAAGCTCATATTATTTTTACTTGATATCTTTCTGGGTTAAGTCGAGGGATTTCCAGGCGCGTTCTATAAACAGATCGATCTCTGATTTTTCCAGGACTAAAGGTGGCGATATGATCATCGCATCGCCGACCGCTCGCATAATTAAATGATTATCGAAACTATGAGTGCGACAGATGGTGCCGACATTGTCATCCTTGTCGAATTTAATAAAGTTTTCCTTGTCTTTGACTAGCTCCAGTGCGCCTAACATACCGACACCTCGAACCTGTCCAACCAGCGCATGTTCACCGAGTTCGCGTAGACGTTTTTGCAGGTAAGGCGCGGTTTCGTCATGAACCTTTTGCACAATGTTTTCCTTCTGCATTAGCTTGATATTGGCAACTGCTGCTGCTGCGCATACCGGATGTCCGGAATAGGTGAAACCATGGTTGAATTCGCCTCCCTGATTGATAAGCACATCGGCGACCCGGTCCGCTACCATGACGCCGCCGATGGGTAAATAACCTGATGACAGCCCCTTGGCGATTGGCATTAAATCGGGTTTGAGGTCGTATAAGTCGGTACCGAACCAGTGTCCGGTGCGACCGAAACCGCAAATGACTTCGTCCGCTACCAGCAGGATGCCGTAGTGGTCGCAAATTTTCTTTACTTCCGGCCAGTAGGTCTCGGGAGGCACGATGACACCGCCGGCTCCCTGGATGGGTTCGGCGATAAATGCGGCAACCTTGTCGACACCGAGTTCTTCTATTTTATCTGCGATCGATTGAGCAACTTCGCGGCCAAATTCATTAGCGTCCAGGTCATGTCCTAGCTCACAGCGTTTGGCGAACCAGTGGGGTTGTTCGACGTGAACGATATCGGGGATGATGCCACCCTGTTTGTGCATGTCCTCCATGCCGCCGAGGCTGGAGGCGGCAATAGTGCTACCGTGGTAAGCATTTTTGCGACTGATGATGACGCGCTTCTCGGGTTTGCCAAGAACATCCCAGTAGCGCCAGGCCATGCGGATAACAGTATCGTTGGCCTCAGAACCAGAGCTGGTGAAAAAAGTGTGGTTCATGTGCGCGGGGGTGACCTCTGCGAGTAGGCCGGATAGTTCTGCAGCGGGTGGATGCGAGGTTTTAAAGAATGCGTTGTAATAAGGCAGCTGTTCGATCTGGGCACTGGCTGCTGCGATAATATCCTTTTGGCCATAACCCATGTTGACGCACCACAGGCCTGCCATCATGTCGAGATAATCGTTACCGTCAGAATCAGTCAGGTAAACACCGTTAGCAGACTCGATAATACGAGCGGCCTGCTGTTTTAATTCTTTAGGGTTAGTAAATGGATGAAGATGATGGGCGCCATCCAGGCCTTGCCATTTTTCGGTGTTGACTGCTTTGGTTTGTGACATGCTGTGCTCCTGTTTCGATGCAGGCTCTATCGTCCTGCTTAGGTAATAAGATTAGATGTTGTCTATCCAGAATAAAGTTAAACTCTGAGTAATAAATGCTCACGCTCCCAGGGCGTGATGGTATTGAGAAACTCTTCAAACTCGACTTCTTTGATGGCGACATAGAGGTCGATAAATTCGTCGCCAAGTACCTCTCGAAGTGCCTGACTATCGGACAGCCGTTGCAACGCCTGATACCAGTTGCGAGATAAATCAGATGGCTGACTATAGGCACTTTCCAGCAGTGGCTGAGATGCTTTCATCGACTGTTTCATGCCGATATAACCGCAGGCCAGTGAAGTGGCGATAGCAATATAGGGGTTCACGTCAGCGGAAGCGATGCGGTTTTCTATCCGCATCGAAGCGGGGTCGTTATCAGGAACACGGAATCCAACGGTACGATTGTCGAAACCCCAGTGCGAGTTAATCGGGGCGGACATTTCCCGCACAAAGCGACGGTACGAATTAACATAAGGCGCCATTAGGGCCTGAGCCTGTGGCAGTAGCGTTTGCAGGCCACCGATATGGCTGAGAAGTAACTGGTTGGGTTCACCGTCAGGGGTGGAAAATAGATTTTCCCGGCTTTCCAGATCGACAACGCTTTGGTGAATATGCATCGCGTTACCGGGTTGATGTTCAATGGGCTTGGCCATAAAGGTCGCATAAATATCATTGCGCAAGGCCGCTTCCCGAACCGTGCGTTTTAATAAAAAGGCCTGATCAGCCAGCTCCACCGGGTCGCCGTGGAGCAAGTTAATCTCCATTTGTGCTTTGCCTTCTTCGTGGAGAAAAGTATCGATCTGTAATTGTTGTGCAGCGGCGAAAGTATACATATCGTCGAGTACAGGCTGGTATTCGTAGGTTGCGTCGAGATTAAACGCCTGCCCGCTTGACTCTGTGCGACCACTTCGTCCTTTGGGTGGTTGTAAGGGCAGATTTGGATCTGAATTTTGTTTTAATAGATAAAACTCGAGTTCCGGAGCAATGACCGGATCCCAGCCTTGTTTTCGATATAGCTCGACCACCTGTTGCAAAACCTGTCGCGGTGCTATTTTGGCAGGTTGTCCCTGTTTGTCGAAACAGTCGTGAATTACCTGAGCCGAGCTTGCTTTTGCCCAGGGCAATCGACGAAGCGTGCCTGGATCGGGTTGTAGTATCAAATCGGCATCTAGAGGGTTGATAACTTCCTGCAGATCGGGGTATTCACCAGAGATAGTCTGCATGAAAATTGACTCGGGCAAACGCAGTACAGAGTCGCCATTGAATTTGGACGCGGGCACTAGTTTGCCGCGCGCGGCACCTGCCATATCCGGGACGATGCATTCGATTTCGGAGATCTGGTTTTTTTCGATCCAGTCTTGCATAAACTGCTACTCGTATTTTATGAAAATTTAATCCAGGCCCGATCTTAATCAATAAGCGTTAAAGCTCTTATTGTGCGCCGATATTGTGATCACAAAATTAATATAAGTCAACAAACCTGTTATTCTTCGAGTATAGGAGAGTAATTGGCAGTTTGAGAGGCCGCGTGATAGCTTTTTCGCTCCATTCGAAATGGTTTCGGCCTGGAGTCGGCTGGCTTCGGGATTAATGCCCGGCTTGCGGGCGCAAGCCTTCAAACAAGTCTTTTTTTTCTTTGATCTCCTGCACCATGTGATCTCGAAATGCCAGTACTCGTGCGGAGCGCTTCAAGTCTGGATGCAGTAATACCCAAAGGCCCAGGTTATAGGCGGGGTCGGGGGCGCAATAACGCTCCAGTAGCGGATCGGTATCCCCCATGAAGCACGGTAAAATAGAAATCCCCAGGCCTTCTCTGATAGCCGAGAGCGTCAACAGCGTATCGTCACAGTAAAAATTATGTGACTGGGAGCCGGATGTTCGTTTGGTCCAGGTTACGTGAAAGCCGCAACACTCCACGCCAATCCATTTTGGCCGCCCTCCTTTTTCGCGTAACAGTCTGAGGTAATCGCGACTACCATAGATACCTGAAGCGACCGTGACGATTCTTTTGCCGATGAGGCTTTCGGTGGGTGAATTGGTTAGCCGAATGGCGATATCTGCTTCGCGTTGAGGAAGGCTGACATCCATATTGGCGACGATGATATGCAGCTCTATCTGGGGGCGTTTGCGGTTAAAACTGGCAAACATGGGCATGAATACGGAGGACGCCATGTTGTTTAGAGCTGCCACTTTGAGCGGGCCAACCAATTGGGCGTCCTCTCCGGCTAATGCGCCATCAAAGCCGAGTACCTCGCGTTCGATTCTATCGGAGACTTCTTTGACATTCTCACCGGCAGGTGTAAGTTCATAACGTCCTGATTTTCGCTCTATTAATCTCGTTCCCAGGTTTTTTTCAAACTGCCGCATGCGTCTGGAGATGGTGGAGTGCTGCACTCCTAGTTGTTTCGCCGCACCGCTAATTGAACCGGTACGTGCGACCGCGAGAAATAGCCTCAAATCATCCCAGTTCATTTTTAAAATACCGATAATGTGCAAATATGCACATTATGTTTCATATTTTCGCTAATTGTAAGCATATTTAATCGATATAGACTGGGGGCACAATCACTTTATGCCATGAGGAAAGAGCAATGACTAAGCTAGCGATAGTACAAAAAGCCCCGGTATTCCTGGATAAGCCCAAGACGATCGAACTGGCCGTAGCCAGCGTTGAAGAGGCGGCGGGTAATGGGGCTGAATTGATTGTTTTCGGCGAAGCCTTTATACCGGGTTATCCTGCGTGGATATGGCGGCTCAGGCCGGGTGCAGACTGGGATCTCTGTCAGGATTTACACGAGAGACTGTTAAATAATGCCGTGGACATGAATTCGGACGATTTACAGCCCCTCTATCAGGCCGCTCTTCAGCATAAAGTTACCATTGTCTGTGGTATTGATGAGCGAGAGGCTCATCTGGGTCAGGCCACTATCTACAATACTGTTGTCATTATTGGCCCAGACGGCAAGTTATTAAACAAACATCGAAAGCTTATGCCGACCAACCCTGAGCGCATGGTCTGGGGTTTCGGTGATGCTAGTGGTTTAAAGGTGGTTGAAAGTCCAGCCGGGCGAATTAGCACTCTCGTTTGTTGGGAAAATTATATGCCGTTGGCTCGTTATGCGATGTATGCCCAGGGCGTGGAAATTTATATTGCCCCTACCAACGATAGCGGGGATGGCTGGATAGGCAGCCTGCAACACATTGCCCGCGAAGGTTGTTGCTGGGTAGTGGGTAGTGGAAATTTTCTAAAGGCTGTTGATATCCCTGCTGACTTCCCTGAGCGCAGCGCTTTATACCCCGATGCCGACGAATGGGTTAATCCCGGTGACTCTGTCGTGATTGCACCCGGCGGTGAGATTGTTGCCGGGCCGATGAACAGAGAAGCAGGGATTCTTTACCATACTCTGGATGTGGGAAAAGCTGCTATTGCGAAGAGGGCCCTCGATGTAACTGGTCATTATGCTCGACCGGATATTTTTCAGTTGCAGGTAAATACCAGAGTACAAACCCCTTGCGTATTTGACGAGTAGTCAGCAGGTATTTTTTAATTAATATGGAGATAATCATGAGCGAAGAATCAAAATATCAGGCTAGTTGTTTTTGTGGAGATGTTAAATTTACGGTCAGTGGTGAACCAGAGGCGATGGCTTATTGCCACTGTGATTCATGCCGAGGTTGGTCTGCCGGACCCGTGAGTGCATTTACCTTATGGAACCCGGACTCTGTTGAAATTACCCAGGGTTTGGATCATGTTGCGGGATTCGATAAAAACCCGATTAGTGGTGACGAAACCGTCGTCAGCAACCGGGTCTGGTGTAAAACCTGTGGCGGGCATGTATATACAGATCATCCCACTATGGGGCTTATTGACGTTCCAGCGGTACTCGTCAAGGGGCTTGATTTTAAACCGGCTTTTCATGTCCATTATCAGGAGTCCGTGCACCCCATGAAGGATGGATTGCCCAAGTTTAAAGATTTACCTGAAGCGGCGGGCGGTAGCGGTGAAGAGTTATCTGATTAGATGTGTGAAATTATTACGCTGGATTTATTTATTATTTAATTTATACTTTTAATTGGGAAATAAATCCCATTTAATTGAGTTGGAGCGATATAAATGATTGATGATAAAAGCAAGCCCGAGTTGGGTGATGAAACTATAGATACAAGCCGAAGAAGCGCATTATCGCGTCTTGGTCTGGTCGCAACAGCCGCTTACGCTGCTCCAGTATTAATGACTTTAAGTAAGTCGGCACACGCTTCCGGTGGGTCTGGCGGCGGCGGTCGTTCTGGTGGCGGTTCCGGGGGCGGTAATAGCGGTGGTTCTGATGGCGCTTCTGCAGGGTCTGAAGGAGCATCAACTGGATCTGAAGGTGCTTCTGTTATTATCCCTGAAGAAGAAAATAATACTTAAAACAAACCCATTTGTTCCAGGTATTTAAAAATAACACCGCGTGGTTTTATATCGCCCGGTGTTATTTTTTTTCACTCACGGATAATCCGGGTTTTAATGTCGGAAATAATTAGACTGGGAGCGTATTGATGCCGACAGGCACTCAGTATTTCATATTTGGTGAGATGCTAAAATCTATCAAGTTCGTCGATAGCAGTGAGCTAATGGAGTATTGCCAGGTGGCCTTCCCTGGTTGGACAATTAAAGAAGCTATACGGGAAGAGCCCCCTATTCTGACTGTCACCCGAACCAGCCATTCTTATCAAATTGAAGGATACTGGCTAGACAAGCCAATACATCGCGTGGATAAAGTCGACGCGATATGTGGTCTGGTTGCTGAGGTTATTCGTGCTTACGTGCGGGAAGATTCCCAACTGCTTTGCTTGCATGGGGCGTCGGCTGAATTTGCCGGTAAGCTGGTGGTATTCCCTAGTCAATACAGGTCAGGTAAAAGTGTTTTGTCGGCATGTCTGGCTGCCATCGGAATTCTATTGTACGGTGATGATGTTTTGCCGATTAGT
>Ga0224506_10001662_pt1 | contig 15750 bp, 13 predicted proteins | sample SF_Jan12_sed_USG_2_FD_169108 | JGI IMG/M metagenome (GOLD analysis project Ga0224506, IMG submission 169108) | Sediment microbial communities from San Francisco Bay, California, United States - SF_Jan12_sed_USGS_8_1 | ecosystem: Environmental > Aquatic > Marine > Sediment | place: USA... | reverse complement strand
CAGAAATAAGTAAATCAGGGGCACTAACATCAAGTATATTGATCATGTCGCGCATATTTACGGCAACCGAAATACGCCTTATTCCGTGATCTGTCAGAATATTGCGTATTGTTTGGCGTGATGTCCTGTCGGCGTCGACAATCACAACATCAATATCTTCAAGATTTACTTTTGTACTCATAACCGATTAAACGCCCCATGGTTCCTGCGCAACTAAATTATGCGCATTATTTCTGCGTTATTTTTCTTGTGTAAGGTTGCTCAAATTCAAATACGCGCCCACGCGATTTGTCGCACAAATCACTAAAAAAACAAAAGATATTGCCTATTTATTTCAGGCATTATTAAGAATCAAAAGCACCATTAATATACTTTATATATCGACAGGGTAACATAATAAATATTAGCTATTTTTGTCACTTTTCTGTCTTTTTTGGTGGGGGGTAGTGCGCTTGAAATATCGCAAGATTTAAAATTATTCTAAAGCCGTTCATGCTTCCCTATGCCATGAATAAACAGACAACCGCCTGGGCAGCGATTCCTTCGCCTCTGCCCGTTGCCCCCAACCCTTCGGTCGTGGTGGCTTTTATCGACACACGGCTAACATCAATCCCTAAAATTGATGCAACCCTTGCACGCATTTGATCTCGATACGGGCCAATTTTTGGCGCCTCGCACACCAAGGTTATATCAATATTGGTAATTTTAGCATTTTTTTCCGTTATTAATTCAAGCGCGCGCAAAACAAAAACCTCTGAATTTGACCCTTTCCACCTTTGATCGGATGGGGGGAAATGCGTACCAATATCGCCTTCGCCTATGGCGCCAAGCAATGCATCTGTTAATGCATGCAGGCCAACATCGGCATCGGAATGACCGATAGCGGCTTTATTGAACGGAACGTCTATACCGCACAATCGAAGGGCACTGCCCGCACCGAAACGGTGAACATCAAAACCAAATCCGGTTCTAGTTTCACCACGAACATCATTACCTGCAAATTTATTTTGTGCGCGAATGTAATCATCCTGTGTTGTTATTTTAAAATTTTCCTCAGATCCATTAACCACCGACACTTTTATTCCCAACTCTTCGAAAAGTGATGCATCATCTGTTTCATTGTTATTTATAAAATTCCTGTGAGCCTTGGTTATTTCATTGAAATGAAACCCTTGTGGTGTTTGCGCGCGAAAAAGATTATTTCGCGAAACTGTTTTTTTAATTGTATCGTCAAAACATTCTTTCAGGGTATCAACAACAGCTAATCCAGGAATTGCGCCCGACGCATTTTCTAGGGCTGAAATAACATCAGATATCAACTCATCAGAAACAAATGGTCTGGCACCATCATGTATTAGCACTGTATCTGGCGATAACGATGAAATACTTTCAAGACCACCAAGAACAGATTGCTGTCTTGTTTCACCCCCAAAAACAGGCGGTAAAAGCTTGGGCTCTGAAAATGATTTTACCGTCGCATCATATAAATTGACGTCATCTTTATTTATAACGCAGCGCACGCCGCCTATGTCTGGATGGGCAATAAAGGTGCTTATGCATTTGCCCAAAATCGTGCTATCGCCAAGAGGGGCGTACTGTTTGGGCATTTCCCCGCCAAAACGCTGACCTCGCCCAGCGGCGACTATAAGCGCGTAACAACCAGCCATATCAATAACTCTCCTGCGAAATATTTTCTTGGCTAGAGCCTAGCATCTTGCCCTTATTTGCCAACAGGCTTACTTTCTTTGCAAAATAAACGTACAACTAATAAACCAGTTTTGCCCAAAATAATAACCAAGAAAGAACATTAAATGAGCCAAACCCTAATATTTAACCTGCTTGCGCTAGCGGCACTTTTACCAGCTAGCGTGCTTCCTATTCGTGGTGAAAAATCATCTCGTGATTGGGTGTTTTGGGTGGTGTTGGCGCTTGCCTGGGCAGGGCCATTTCTTTGGGCGGGGTATTCGATGTCAGGGGTATGGAAAAGTGGGTTTTCTATAACCCTCTGGGTGACCATCGCGGTCTCGCTGTCATTATTTGCACTGTTGGCTGCTTTTGTGCGCGATGCGTGGCGCCTTACGCCGCTCATGTCGCCATACATGATGGCAATGGGTATTGTGGCAACCGTGTTCTGGCATCAAGGGTATGGCACTGGGCTAACCCAATCTGCCCCAAGTGGCTGGATTGGGGTGCACATAGTGGTTTCGTTAGTTACATATGGGCTTGTTACGGTTGCAGCCGTTGCAGCGTTGGCTGCATTCATTCAAGATCGGGCGTTAAAGTTAAAACGCCCAAACAGTCTTACGCACATGCTGCCGTCTGTAACCGATTGTGAAAGTTTGAGCGTACGCCTGCTTGGTTGGGGCGAGGTCGTGCTAGGCGTCGGTCTTGCTAGTGGAATGGCAACCAAATTTATGGAAACCGGGGATTTGCTATCCTTTGACCATAAAACAGTGCTTAGCTTTGCTTCTTTTGTCATTATTGGGGCTATTTTGCTGGCCCACCATAAAACCGGAATGCGTGGGCGCAAGGCAGCTAGGCTGGTTCTGTTGGCATACTTACTGCTGACATTGGGTTATGTCGGGGTAAAGCTGGTAACTGACGTTTTGATGGCCTAAGGGCTGTTAACCCATTATTTTCAACTAAAACCTCTGTAAATCTTGCTTTTTTGTCACTTTTGCCCAATAAATGGGCACCCTGAAACATATCTGTGGCATAGAAGACACAATGAGCTATCGCATAGGCAATATTGAGCTTGAAAATAACATAATGCTGGCCCCCATGGCCGGTGTTACCGATTTGCCGTACAGGCGGATGGTAAGGAAATTTGGTGTCGGGCTTGTGGTATCAGAAATGATTGCGTCCAAAGCAATGATCATGGCGGCCAAAAAAACCATGCGTATGTCCACATCATGCGCAGATGAATTTCCCATGTCGGTTCAGCTGGCGGGCAACGAACCAGAAGTCGTTGCCGAAGCCGCAAAATTGAACGAAGACAGGGGGGCGGCTATTATTGATTTAAATATGGGGTGCCCGGCAAAAAAAGTTGTAAATGGTTATGCTGGCTCAGCCTTAATGAAAGACGAATTGCTTGCGGGAAAAATACTAGAAGCTGCGGTAAACGCAGTTTCCATACCAGTAACGCTTAAAATGCGAACGGGCTGGGATGATAATTCTAGAAATGCCCCAAATCTTGCGCGCATAGCCGAGGAAAGCGGTATTAAATCGCTGGTGGTTCACGGACGAACGCGCTGTCAATTTTATAAAGGTTCATCCGATTGGGATTTTATCGGCGAAATTAAGCGTGCAGTTTCAATTCCGGTAACTGGTAACGGTGATATTGTTACGGTTGATGATGCTGCGGAAATGCTGCGTCGCTCCGGTGCCGATGGAGCAATGATCGGGCGGGGGACTTATGGCAGGCCGTGGTTCCCGGCACAGGTTGCACATTTTCTAAAAACTGGTGAGCGCATGGATGATCCATCAATTGATCGGCAGATGGAATTATTGCTCGAACATTATGAAGGTATGCTTTCGCATTATGGCGAAACAACCGGAATGCGCGCGGCACGCAAACATATTGGTTGGTATTCAAAAGGGTTGCCGGGATCTGCCGAATTCAGAGCAAAAGTAATGCGCGAAGCCGACACCAACAAGGTGAAGGAAATGATACGTATATTTTATGAGCCGTTGGTCGGACAAATCGCCGCCTAAAAAATAATCAATACCATTTAATATCTAAGGCAAAAAATGAACGACAATGTCTCAATGCTTAGTTCAGTAGGGCGCGCAGAAAAACCCGACATGCCAGAAATTATTGACCCGGCACAAATTATCAACGCCTTGGGCACTGCAATAATTGTGGTGGGCAAAAACCGTGAAATCATGTTTGCAAATTCAGCGGCAGAACAATTTTTTGCCAAAAGCAGAGCAGCCTTGCAGGATAGCTTTCTTGATCAACTTCTTCCCATTGATAGCCCGGTATTTCATTTGCTTCATCAGGTTCAAACCGGAATGCGCGAAGTTACCGAACACGGAATAATTCTTGATGCACCAAGCACAGGGAACCGCATGGTAAGCGTTCAGGCAGTTCCATTGATTGAGGTTCAAGGCGCGGTGGTGGTTAATTTTCAGGAACGATCTATCGCCGATCAAATTGACCATCGCTTAACCAACCGCGATACGGCGCGTTCGGTTTCGGCCATGGCCGCGATGATGGCGCACGAGGTAAAAAATCCGCTATCGGGTATTCGCGGCGCTGCACAATTGCTTGAGCAAAATGCCAATGCGCAAGATACCCAACTTACCCAGCTTATTCAGGATGAAACTGACCGCATTCGTGAATTGGTAGAAAGAATGGAGGTGTTCTCCGATGGATTACCGCTTGCTGTTGGCCCGGTAAATATTCATCAAGTGCTGGGAAGGGTGCGCAAAATTGCCGAGCATGGATTTGGCGCAGGCGTACTTTTTATTGAAGAATATGACCCGTCTTTGCCACCTGTAAGTGGAAATCGCGATCAATTAATTCAGGTGTTTTTAAATTTAGTAAAAAATGCCGCCGAGGCCGTGCCGGAAAATAACGGAAAAATTATTCTTAAAACCCAGTATCAGCATGGCGTGCGTTTTGCCATGCCCGGAAGCAAAAGCCGGGTACATCTTCCGCTTTCTATAAGCGTTATGGATAATGGTCACGGTATTGCACCAGAAGTGCAAGATCATTTATTTGAACCGTTCGTAACGGCAAAGCAGGGGGGTAGCGGGCTTGGGTTGGCGATGGTTTCCAAAATTATTGGTGATCACAATGGTGTAATAGATTTTAAAAGCAGCCATGGAAACACAATGTTTAGAGTTTTGCTTCCGGTATCGGATGAGCCGTTATCCACAACTGATGAAGCGGGGGAAAATTAATAAATGACAGCCGGTGCCACCATTTTAGTTGCAGACGACGACAGGGCGATACGTACAGTTCTGGAGCAAGCATTAACACGCGCCGGATACGAGGTAATGGTAACATCAAATGCTTCAACTTTATGGAAATGGACGGTTGAAGGATTGGGCGATCTTGTTATTACAGATGTAATAATGCCAGATGAAAACGGCCTTGATCTTGTGCCGCGCATTTTGAAAATAAGGCCAAATCTTCGCGTTATTGTTATGAGTGCACAAACAACATTAATGACGGCAGTAAAAGCGGCCGAGCGCGGTGCATTTGAATATTTACCCAAACCGTTTGATATAAGTGAACTATTAGCTGTGGTTGCACGCGCGCTTGAGGCAGGAAATCTTGCCGCCAAAACCAAAAAAAGCAAAGACGATGAAGATCTTCCACTTATTGGTCGATCTTTGGCAATGCAAGATATATACCGAACCATTGCCAGACTTATGCAAACAGATCTTAGCGTAATTATTACTGGTGAAAGTGGTACCGGAAAAGAATTAGTTGCACGTGCCCTTCATGATTTTGGCAAAAGACGAAACAAGCCATTTGTTGCGGTCAACATGGCGGCAATTCCGCGCGATCTTATTGAAAGTGAATTATTTGGTCACGAAAAAGGTTCATTTACGGGCGCTACCCAACGCAGCCAAGGTCGGTTCGAGCAGGCCCAGGGTGGAACATTATTTCTTGATGAAATAGGCGACATGCCGCCAGAGGCGCAAACACGGTTGCTTCGCGTATTACAAGAAGGTGAATACACCACCGTTGGTGGGCGAACAGCAATAAAAACAAACGTAAGAATAATTGCTGCTACGCACCGCGACCTTAAGCAACTTATCAGACAAGGTCGCTTTCGCGAGGATTTGTATTTCCGTCTTAATGTGGCGCCACTCAGGCTTCCGCCATTGCGCGAAAGAACTGAGGATATACCAGAACTGGTCAGTCATTTTTTATCCGAAGCAGCGGAAAGCGGGCTTCCATGGAAAACCATAACCGCAGATGGAATGAACAGGTTAAAGCAACATTCATGGCCGGGAAATGTTCGCGAACTGGAAAATATGGTAAAAAGGTTGGTCGCACTTGTGGCCGAAGATGAAGTAGGCCAAACAGTAATTGAGGCTGAATTTTCAGAATCCGCCACAATAGATGATGATAGCCCCAGTGGGGGAATTTCGCATTCTGTTGAAAAACATTTGAAATCGTACTTTGCGGCGCATAACAATTCCCTTCCAGCAGCAGGCCTTTATGACCGTGTCTTGCGCGAGGTAGAAAGGCCATTAATTGCGCTTACGTTAGAAGCGACAAACGGAAACCAAATAAAGGCTGCTGATGTGTTGGGGTTGAACAGAAATACTCTAAGAAAAAAAATTCGCGAACTTGATATTCCCATAATAAAAAACGGGAGCAAATAACAAGTGACCGAAAATGCTGGCAGCAATAATTTACATAACGGCGACGCCATCGATAGGAAAATAGCAGTTTCTATTCAAGGCAAAACCTTTGAACGTGCACGAAAGTTTGCGGAAAAGGCTTTATCGAGCCGTAGGTTCGCGCTGGTAATTTTTATTGCTTCTATTTTATCTGGACTGCTTACCTTCATCGCACTAAGTGGTACTGCTGGGACTACAGATTCGTCCGTAGAAGGTTTGCTTTACACAGATCTTGTGCTGATGCTTTTGCTTGCGGTAATTGTTATTCAGCGCGTTGTTGGTATGTGGGTTGAACGCAGGCAAGGCAGGGCAGGTTCGGCACTGCACGTTAGACTGGTAATGATGTTTTCGCTTTTGGCAGTTACACCAGCAATTATGGTTTCTGTATTTGCCGCATTATTTATGAACTTTGGGGTTCACGCATGGTTTAGCGATCGCGTAAAAACAGCGATTGAATCATCCAGTATTGTTGCTAACGCGTACCTACAAGAACACCTTGAAAACATTCGCGCCGATACATTTGCCATGGCAAGCGACATAAACCGTTCTGCCGCAAATTTGATAGGCAACGAACAGGCATTTAACCAGTTTTTATCAAATCTTGCTGCAATTCGCAGCCTACCAGAAGCCATTGTGGTTGATGCAAGCGGAAGAATTATGGCTAGGTCACGCTTTAGCATGTCCATCGAATTTGATTTGGTCCCCCAAGAAGTTCTTGGAAAGGCAAGAAACGGTGAAATAGCCATTCTCACCACCCCGCAGGATGATAGGGTGCGCGCAATAATAAAACTTGACCGATTTGCCGATACATATCTTTTGGTTGGAAGATTTATTGACAGCCAAGTTCTTGAACACATGTCAACCAATTCCAATGCAGTGCAGTTATACAAAAGCCTCGAAGAAAAAAGCGGATCCATTCAAATTACGTTTGTTGCTATTTTCACGGTGGTTGCAATCCTTATTTTGTTAGCCGCAGTATGGATTGGGATGGCAATTGCCAACCAGCTTGTGCGCCCAATTTCAGGCCTTATTTCTGCGGCGCAAAAGGTTAGCGCAGGAAGCCTTGATGTTTATGTAGATATGGATACAGAAACAGATATGGGTGAACTTTCTAGCCTTATTACTGCCTTTAACGAAATGACCAGCCAGCTACGCTTGCAGCAAGACGGATTAATAAAAATTAACAGACAAATGGATGAACGGCGCAGGTTTACCGAAACTGTTTTATCTGGTGTTTCCGCCGGTGTAATTGGTCTTGATAGCATGGGTAGAATAAATCTTCCCAATAAGTCAGCCTCGATGCTTTTGGGCTTGAATCTTTCAGATGAAATTGGAAAAAAGCTATCTGAAGTTGTTCCTGAAATGCTTCCGTTGATTATGCAGGCCATGGACAAAAGCAAACACGAATCTGCGGGTGAAATTTCTTTGTTGGTTAACGCCAAAAGCAGGATACTTTTTGTAAACGTAGCAGAAGAAAGCCTAAATAATGAAACCATAGGCTACGTAGTTACCTTTGACGATATAACCGAGCTTCAATCAGCCCAGCGAAAGGCAGCGTGGTCTGGGGTTGCCAGAAGAATTGCCCACGAAATAAAAAACCCCTTAACCCCAATACAATTGGCCGCTGAACGCCTGCAACGGCGCTACCTTGATCAAATAACGGATGATCCGGAAACCTTCAAAACCTGCACAGACACCATAATACGTCAGGTCGAAGATCTAGGACGTATGGTTGATGAATTTTCATCGTTTGCCAGAATGCCGCAGGCTATACTTAAAATCGAAAATATTTCCGAACTTTGTCGTCAGTCTGTTTTTCTTGAAAAAAATCGCAATCCGGATATTTCGTTTGAACAACGTTTACCCGATAATGATGTTAGCTTGAATTGTGATGCCAGACAGGTTTCGCGTGCGCTTACTAATTTATTAAAAAATGCTGCTGAATCTGTTTCTGAATCAATGAACATCGATAAAGATGTGAAAGGCAAAGTTAAAATAACCCTTACACACGATGAAGGTGTTGCGCTGAAGATTATTGTTGAAGATAACGGTAAGGGCCTGCCGGCAGAAAATACAGATCAATTAATGGAACCATACGTAACCACCCGGGAAAAGGGGACCGGACTAGGTCTTGCGATAGTGCGAAAAATTATGGAAGACCATAACGGTGAATTAATTTTAAAAAATCGAAAATCGGGTGGTGCGATAATATCTTTGATATTTCCATTAAATACAAACAGCAATATTACCACAACTGAGGTCGGTCATGGCGCATGATATTCTTATCGTAGATGACGAAGTAGATATCTGTAATCTTGTTTCTGGTATTTTACAGGACGAAGGTTATGAAACCCGCACGGCTTCAACTGATACTGATGCTATAAATTCAATTGAGCATCGTCGCCCTAGCCTTGTTCTTTTGGATATCTGGCTTCAGGGCAGTTCCATGGATGGATTGGAAATATTAGATCATATAAAAAAACGCCATCCATCGTTACCAGTTGTAATGATGAGCGGTCACGGTACAGTCGAAACTGCGGTAAAGGCAATTAAACACGGTGCTTTCGACTTTATTGAAAAACCTTTTAAGTCAAACCACATGATAGTGCTGGTTGAGCGTGCGATTGAAAACACAAGATTGCGCCGCGAAAACGAAGAATTACGTCTCAGGGCTGATGTGGATGGCGACCTTATTGGAACCTCAAGTGAAATACGTAATGTTTTGCAAGCAATCGAAAGGGTGGCGCAAACTAATTCCCGCGTCTTTGTTAGTGGGCCGTCTGGTTCCGGTAAAGAGGTTGCTGCAAGAATGTTGCACGATTGCTCGGAAAGATCATCCGGCCCCTTTGTTGTTGTTAACTGCGCAACAATGGACCCGGGACGCATGGAAGAAGAATTGTTCGGCGTGGAATCTGCATCGGATGACGATGATGGTGGGCGCAGGGTTGGATATTTCGAATCTGCACACAAAGGAACATTGTTTCTTGATGAAATCACGGATATGCCGCTTGAAACGCAAGGAAAAATAGTAAGGGTATTGCAAGAACAAATATTTTCTCGTGTCGGAAGTAAATCCAGAATTGAGGTCGATGTCCGTGTTGTTTCGAGTTCAAGCAGAATTATTCAAGACGAAGTAGCCGCAGGAAATATGCGCGAAGACCTGTTTTATCGACTTAGCGTGGTAAATATAGATATGCCACCATTAAGAAAAAGGCGAGATGATATACCATCCCTAGCGGCACACTTTATTTCGCAAACAGCGCGCCATACCAGACAGCCATCAAGGGTGCTATCGGAAGATGCTATTGCAACACTGCAAGCGTACGATTGGCCAGGAAACGTGCGAGAGCTAAAAAACGTAATTGAACGATTAATGATAATGGTGCCGGGCGGACAGAACGATATAATTACCGCCGAAAACCTGCCAAGCGACGTAACCGGAATTGGCGAAGATAATAAAAGCTCACTTCATGATAATTCAAAGATTATGGGCATGGCCCTTCGCGATGCCCGTGAATCATTCGAAAAAGATTATCTATCGGCCCAAATAACCCGTTTTGGCGGTAATATATCTAAAACTGCTGAATTTGTGGGTATGGAGCGCTCAGCGCTTCACCGCAAATTAAAATCACTAGGAATAGGAAGCGGTTGACTTATCGGTGGATAAAGCTGGTAAATTACATACAAGAATTAAATTAGGGGATATCAAATGAAGGTGATTATTTGCGGTGCAGGGCAGGTGGGTTTTAATATTGCCCGCCATCTTTCACTTGAAAACAATGATGTCACGATAATTGATCAATCTGCAGAACTGGTAAGGCGGATTTCAGATACTCTAGATGTGCAGGGCATTATTGGCCACGCCTCACGACCGGATGTCCTTGATCGTGCCGGAGCAAAAGATGCCGATATGATCATTGCAGTAACAGCCGCTGATGAAGCCAACATGGTTTCGTGCCAGGTCGCACATTCATTGTTTGATGTTCCAACCAAAATTGCCCGCATTCGCCATCAAGGCTACATGCATCCGATGTGGGCAAATCTTTTTTCCCGCGAACACATGCCGATTGATGTGATTATTTCTCCAGAAATAGAAGTAGCGCATGCAATAAAAAGACGCCTTGAGGTTCCCGGCGCGTTTGAAATGATCCCACTGGTAGATGGCAAGGTAAAATTGCTAGGTGTTCGTTGTGGTGATGCCTGTCCGTTGGTAAACACACCACTGAAGCAAGTTTCACAACTGTTTCCCGATCTTTCAATAACAATTATTGGTATTTTGCGTGATGGAAATGTAGTAATTCCATCAGGAGATGACGAATTATTTAGCGGTGATTCCGTTTATTTTGTTGTCGATTCCGAACAACAAGAACGCGCACTTTCTGCATTTGGTCACGAAGAAACCGAAGCTAGGCGTATTGTTATATTCGGCGGTGGCAACATAGGGATGTTTTTGGCTGAAGAAATTGAGGAAAGCGGGCAAAACCTTAATGTAAAACTTGTCGAGCTAGACCCCAAACGAGCAGAAAAAGCTGCATCAAGGTTGTCAAAAACTACCGTAATTTGCGCTGATGTGCTTGAATCAAACATAATTCAAGAAGCAAACATAGGTCATGCCGAAGCAGTAATCGCGGTTACCAATGACGACGAAACCAACATTCTTTCATCGCTACTGGCAAAACGTGCCGGTGCTAAGCGGGCAATAACGCTTATCAATAAAACTGCGTATGACCCACTTATTGGATCGCTTGGCATTGATGTGGTGGTCGAACCTAGAAATATAACGGTTTCGACAATCATTCAGCATGTTCGTCGCGGACGGATACACTCCGTGCATACTTTAGGCGAAAACTATGGCGAACTTATTGAAGCAGAAGCACTTGAAACATCACCCTTGGTTGGGGTTGCGTTGCGTGATGCCAAATTACCCGATGGCGTTCTGATAGGTGCCATTGTGCGCGATAACGTTGTAATAAACCCGCGTGGCGATACGGTAACGCAAACAGGTGACCGTGTTGTAGTATTTGCCGCATCTGATGTTATTCGCAAGGTAGAAAAAATGTTCTCGGTCCAGCTTGAATATTTTTAGAAAGAAAGATGGGCATGGCCCGCAGCACTAAAACAATAACACGCCCAAAAGCTATTATTTTTGACTGGGACAATACCCTTGTGGATACGTGGGTGGTGATTCACGATGCCCTTAATGCCACGTTTAATGATTGGGGTATGGAAAAGTGGACAATCGAAGAAACAAAAACCCGAGTTGCACATTCTATGCGCGACAGCTTTCCGTCAATATTTGGTGATGACTGGGAGCGTGCCGGCAAGGAATTTTATGGTCACTTTGAAAAAAATCATCTCGAAAGGCTGACGCCATTACCAAATGCTGAAAGTGTGGTAGGCGAGCTGTTTGAAATTGGTATCCATATGGCAATTGTCAGCAATAAAACTGGTCGTTTATTACGCCTTGAAGTTGAACATCTTGGCTGGGATAAAATTTTCAAATCTGTTGTTGGATCGCTTGATGCCGCCCATGATAAACCAGCACCGGACCCGGTTTTACTGGCACTTGCAGGCAGCACCATTAACCCCGGAAATGATGTCTGGTTTGTGGGCGATGCGGCTATTGATATGCAATGCGCCAAAAATTCGGGGTGTTTTGGGATTTTAGTGCATAAAAACCCGCCAAAAATTGCTGAATTTGGGGATTTTATGCCAGATTTTCACACGGATGAACTGTGCAGTCTTCCCAATCTTGCCAAGACCTAGTAGTGTTAACCCATTAACAGGGGGGTCCGGTCGGGGGAGACCAAAAGCTGTACAATTTTGTAGTATGGCTTTTAAGATTGAATAATCCTCAAGAACGATCCTAAAAATCGTTGTATTCACGCAGAAGCGTTGGGATACAGTGATTTTTTTGCGTAAATAACTACAAAAAAAGGGAAGCGAAAAAAATGGCTTCGGAAAAATCACAAAACGTTCAGGATGTGTTTCTAAACTACATACGCAAACAAAAAACTTCGGTTACCGTATTTTTGGTAAATGGCGTAAAATTACAGGGAATTGTCACTTGGTTTGATAATTTTTCGGTTTTATTGCGTCGCGATGGGCATACACAACTTGTTTACAAGCACGCCATATCAACGATAATGCCATCAACCCCGGTCCAGCTGTTTGAGCAGGAAGAGGTTGTAGAGGATTAAGTTTTTTGATCGAATACTCCGCAAATAGCGGGGGAACAACAGTATCTGACAATGGCGCCACGGGGGGTGGCGATAAGTGTTTGGTTGTCCACCCTTTCATCAAATCGGCATCATCTGTCGGTGGTGCTTTTGCGCGCACCCCAGAAGCCATGTTAGATGAAATAACAGGATTGGCGCTGGCCATAGATCTAGATGTTGCGCATGGCGAAATAGTTTCAATTTCAGAATTAAAATCAAATAGCTATTTCGGAAAAGGCACCATTGAACGCCTTGGTGCCATTATCCGTGGCAGGGACATTGCTGTGGCCTTGATAGATACCCAGCTAAGCCCAATCCAACAGCGAAACCTTGAGCGCGACTGGGACTGCAAGGTTTTAGATAGAACGGGTATAATCCTTGAGATTTTTGGCGAAAGAGCCAGAACCAAAGAAGGGCGGATGCAGGTTGACCTTGCCCACCTAACATATCAGCGTTCGCGCCTTGTGCGTTCATGGACCCATCTTGAACGTCAGCGCGGTGGTGCAGGTTTCATGGGCGGGCCCGGCGAAACACAAATTGAAACCGACCGCAGATTGATTGATCAGCGCATAACCAAGCTGAAAAAATCCCTAAAAGAGGTCAAGCGCACCCGTGAACTACACCGTAAATCTCGGCGCAAGGTTCCATATCCGATAATAGCGCTTGTCGGTTACACCAACGCTGGAAAATCAACGATTTTTAACAAACTGACCAATTCGCAGGTTTTGGCCAAAGACCAACTTTTTGCCACCCTTGACCCGACCATGCGCCAGATTGAATTGCCAAGCGGGCGCATTGCAATTCTTTCTGATACGGTTGGTTTTATTTCCGACTTGCCCCATGAACTGGTTGAAAGCTTCCACGCAACGCTGGAAGAAGTCCTTGAAGCCAACATAATCGTGCACGTTCGCGATATTTCCCACCCCGATAATGCAGCACAAAAAGCTGATGTAATATCAGTTTTGCACGAGCTTGGTCTGAATGATGAAGTCTTAGAAGAAAATATGATCGAAGCTCTCAATAAAATAGATATGCTTGATAAGGCGGAGCTAGAAGTTATTGAAAATCAGGCTGCTCGCTCTAAAACTCCTATTTTATTAATGTCGGCAATTAGCGGTGCTGGAATTGATGGTTTCATGGCGCAAATTGACGAACACCTTTCGCGCTCAATGGCAACCATTGAAGTTAGTTTGGACCCAGGCGATGGTAAATTATTAAGCTGGTTATACGATCATGGCGAGGTTGTAAGTCGCGAGCAGGGCGAAAATATTGTTAACTTAAAAGTTAGGTTAAGCGACGAAAATCTAATGCGTTTTAATCAAATGAACAAAACATGATGGTTAGCAATTTCTTAATTTAATTTCATAATTCCTTATTATTTTTTCATAAAATTTATAATTTTTTAGTCCATTTTTATGCTGATATATCTTTGATATAGCTGTGTTTATTTGTTTGACTAATATTATCTACTAGTAGATAATATTAGTATGTTTTCAACAGGCAAAACAAAGGTGTGACCCAAGCGATGGCTGATACAAAAGCACAAAACAAATGGCGTGATAAATACAGGTTTATAAAAACCCAATTGAACGTCATGGCCAGAAAGATCACCCACGATGGGCTTGATGAAGTTGCAAAAGAATACAATTTAAAAGGCAAGGCCGAGGCAGTGGCGTTTTGCTGTTTTATCACTCGCGCCCAAATGCAAAAGGGGTGGAAAGACCCCAAATCAAAAATGATGCTAGATTCACTTGTTGCAAGCTTCAGGGGCCAGCGCGATATTTATTCACCTTAAAATTATCATGGTGCTATATTTGCTATAAAAATGGTACAACCCCATAAAATACACAGAAAACCCCAAAAAAATCACAAGGGAGATAATAAATGAAAACCGCATTTCTAGGTCTAGGCGTTATGGGCTACCACATGGCAGGGCACCTTGCCAAAGCTGGGCACGACGTAACCGTATATAACCGCACAATAGCCAAGGCCGACAAATGGGTGGGTGAATTCGGTGGCGCCAATGGAAAAACGCCAAAAGAAGCGGTAAAGGGTGCTGAAATTGTTTTTTCATGCGTGGGAAATGACGATGATCTGCGCTCGGTTATTCTAGGCGATAATGGTGCCTTTGCCGGCATGGCCAAAGGCACAATTTTGGTTGATAACACCACCGCCAGCGCCGAAGTGGCACGCGAGTTGTATGCCAAGGGCAAAGAACTGGGTATTGATTTCATCGATGGCCCGGTTTCCGGTGGCGAAGCAGGGGCGCAAAATGGGGCATTGACAGTAATGTGTGGCGGAGATGAAGCCCCGTTCAAAAAATCCCAGCCAATAACAGACGCCTTTGCCAAGGCGGTGACATTAATGGGCCCATCTGGTGCCGGACAGCTTACCAAAATGGTCAACCAAACATGTATTGCTGGCCTGGTTCAAGGGCTAGCCGAAGCTATCAATTTCTCTGAAAAGGCAGGTTTGGACACAAAATTGGTAATCGACGTTATATCCAAGGGTGCGGCCCAGTCCTGGCAAATGGAAAATCGCGCTGAAACCATGATAGATGGCAAGTTTGATTATGGCTTTGCAGTTGATTGGATGCGCAAGGATTTGGGAATTGTACTGGCCGAGGCCGATCGCAACGGCGCACAAATGCCGGTTACCGCATTGGTGGATCAATTCTACAAAGAAGTTCAGGCCATGGGCGGTAGTAGGTGGGATACATCAAGTCTGCTTAAAAGGCTTACCCAGAACGATTAACCTAAGGTTTGTTTCTGTCTTTGGCTGGGGCCGGGTACCCAACCCGGCCAGGGCCAGGGATGTTGTGCGTTGCATAGGCGACAAGGCCAAGTATGACCGCGCCAATAAACACCGCTATTACAAAATACCAGCTTTCTGATACTCCATCGGTGCCGTGAACTGCAATAAGGGCTGCGGCCCCGCCGGGTGGGTGGGTGGTGTCGGTTAGCGCCATTAGGGCAATTGCACCGGAAACAGCAAGGGCAGCGCCCATCCATTGGTCTACTGGAACAAAATTAGCTATCATAACCCCAACCGTTGCTCCGATTAAATTTCCCAGCAAAAGAGATTTTGGGTGTGCCGCATGCGTATGGGGCATGGAAAAAACTATTACCGACGACGCACCAAACGAACCTATCAGTAAAACCCAATG
>Ga0224506_10001661_pt1 | contig 15753 bp, 14 predicted proteins | sample SF_Jan12_sed_USG_2_FD_169108 | JGI IMG/M metagenome (GOLD analysis project Ga0224506, IMG submission 169108) | Sediment microbial communities from San Francisco Bay, California, United States - SF_Jan12_sed_USGS_8_1 | ecosystem: Environmental > Aquatic > Marine > Sediment | place: USA... | reverse complement strand
ACACCACTAGAGGGGCATACACATAGTACAGGATTTTTCCCTTACTTTTTTGATGTTTTGAATAAATTTGATCAATTGAAATAGTAATTATTTGACTGAATTAGTCATAATCTTAATTTGAGATTATTTTTTATTATACATGATGGCTATTTTTTATTATTCAGTTTTACTATATTAGAACTTTACTTTTTTAACCAAACAATGATTTAATTAAATTTTAAACCTAATAATATGAAAAAAATAAAAATAGTAATGAAAGGCTTAATCATGTCTTTGTTGGCAATAGGCGTTCTGACATTTTCTGGTTGTAAAGAAGATGAATTTGTACCCACTAAAACATTATATGATCTTGTCTCAGCAGATGCAGAACTATCTGAAATGTTAGGCTATATAGATGCGGATGCCACATTAAAGGGGTATGCGCAAGGAACAGCTGCTTATACTGCGTTTATACCTAATAATGCTGCTTTTGATAAATTAAGAGAAACTTTAGGTATTACTGATTTAAGTGTAGTGAATCCTGCTATTATTAGTAGTGTTATAAATTTTCATTTTGCAGCTGGAGCAACGTCAGCAGCAGAATTGACAGGTGCATCAGTTGCAACTGTTCAAGGAGAAAGTGTAGTGGGTAATGCAGACGGCACAATATTGACAGGATGTTCAGATACCAAAGTAGAAATTTTAGAAACTAAAGAACTAGCTACAAATGGAATGTTACATGTTGTGGGAACTATTCTTATTCCTCCTACTATATGTGGAACAATTGGTGTGAACTTAGGCACAGTAGCGCAACCGATACTTTTAGGTGCTGTTTTTACAGATGTTGTAGGTATTATTGCGGTGGCAGATATTGATGTACCTGCTGGTGAGTTATCAATAACAGAAATTTTAGCAGATAAAAGTGGTACGGCTTATACAGTGTTTATGCCTGTGAATGATGTGTTTGCAGGTGCAGCAGCACTTTATGGAATCACCAAGGAAGAATTTATAGGTTCTCTTACAACAAGTGCAGCAGCAGCTAGAGGGTTTATGTTAAACCATATCTCTAATGCTGGAGGTGTAAAGGGTTCTGAATTAGTAGATGGCAAAACGATTACTATGATGACTGGAAATACATACATTGTTGCTACATCTACTCCAAGTCCTGAAAATCCCTTAGGAATAGTACTAGTAAATGTATTAGATCAAGCTAAAATAGCTCCTGTATATCAAACTGATTTGATTGATGCAGGTGGGTCTGGAGCTGGCTCTAATGGCTCTGCGCATGTTAGTTCTATACTACAATAGAGCATTAAACTTATTCTGAAACAAAAAATCCCATAGTTTTTAAACTATGGGATTTTTTGTTTCTATCTAGCTATTTCGTTGAGATTAAGATTAGAAACTAACCCACCATTAGGGTTTTATGAAATTTATCGTAACTGATTAATAATCAATGATCTTTACAGGTTATTTTTTTCTATTGCATAATGCGGGTTTAACCGAGTTAGTGATGCCACGAATGAGCAGCCAATAAACGCAAAACTATAGTCATTAGCAGTTTTTGTTCATGAATTCGTGGTATCACTTTGTTATATCGAAACGTTTAGATCAGACAGAATTATATTACTGTTTTCAAGAATTTCAAATCCGTAACTGCTCTAATCGTAGGATATCGTACAGTTGAAGGGTTATCGAGACTAGCTCTTTTAGGTTTGCAATTCGAAAGCTAAGCTTACAACCTGCCGCAAAGCTCTAAGGGTTATCTAGGCAAGATCGATGTTATTTCCTTGACTTTCACATGTTGAGATGTAAAACCTTGGCTATTTCCCCCATAGCATGGTTTGTCTATCATGCTATGGGGGAATCGGTGTTAATTCATAAACTGATCGAAAGTAACAGATACGTAATATATCGTACCAATATTTGGACCACCTAAACTGGTGTTATAAGTCTTTCCTAAAATATTAGAACCTCCTAATTTTAACATCGATTTTAGTGATTCTAATTTATAACTAACCTGTACATCTAACGTTTCAAATTCATCAACCATACCTTGTGCAAAGGATGATTGCCACAAGAAGGCATCCTGCCATCTGTAAGCAATATTAAAACCTAAATTCTTTGTTAACCTCCTGTTGCCAAAAGTGATATTGTATTTATGCGCAGGTGTATTATACTCAGAAACAAAACCTTCAGCAGCCAATTCAGCTTCTTCATTCAATACATTCCAATTGTAGTTACCACCAATAGTATATCCCTTTGGTAAACTGTAATTCAGACCAATGGTAGCTCCCTGAGCTGTAACTTGCCTGTCAATATTAGTATATACCTGAGCAGTATTTCCTTCATATACACCATCGGATATATAGGTAAGTGCTGACCCTCTAAGTATTGAAGCATAATTTGGTGTGCCGTCAGCAAGTAAAGAAGCTTTTCTCACTTGAATTTGTGTCATAAAATCGTTATAAATATTGTAATAGAACGACATATCTACCATCAATTTATTACTGATCAAGCTTTTGTAACCTATTTCCATTGCTTTCACATGTTCTGGTTTAACTGTATTAAAATTTGTAAATTCTTTACCAGTAAGTAAGGCAACATTTGCAGGGTCATCTGGTAGAGTACCTGTATCAAATATTTGTTTCGTAAATTTATTTACTTCTGTAACAGGGTAAGTATTGGTGGTTAATTGATATTTTTCATAAAATTTTGGTAAGCCTCCTAAAAGACGAGCTGATATTATATCTAAATCAATGTGCTGCGCTTGCATTGCTGGATTCCTAAATCCTGTTTGAAAGGAAGCTCTTAGATTATGGTTTTCTAAGAAAGTGAAAACAGCAGCGATTTTAGGGCTAAACTGACCAGCAAAGTTTTGATTTTTATCAAAACGTAGTGAAGCAATTAATTTTAAATTATCATTTGCTACGTTTTTTGTAGCTTGTGCATAAGCACCATATTCCTTAACAATTACTCCTCCTAAATCATCAAATATTGTCCCATTAGATCTCAATTCAAACATGCGGAAGGAAGCTCCCATCTGTAAATTCATAAAATCGATTTGATTTTTAAAATTATACTGTCCTTCAGCATGGTACATGTTAGAGGCATCATTAAACTTGGGTCCGTAAGGTACCACACCCGTTAATACTTTTTTCTTTATTGCTTCAAATTCATCTGAACCTGCTACTAAAGGGTAATTAGTATCCATCATTCCAATAGCGTATTGATGTGCTGTTAATTGATTCTGTAAAGTTACAGTGGATGGATCGTCTGTAGTTGAAAATCCCTGATCGTGAATAGATCTAAGGTAGTGTATGGGGTATTCGGTCAGGAAATTTGCGACATCTCCACCAAATCGTTCATCGTTAATTCGTTTTGTTAAAAATTCAGCAATATAGGAATCTCCCGATTTTTCTCGTGTAGTATAGGCTCTAACGAAAAAATTATCACCTCGTAATTGCAATCGATGTTGGTTTATCGAAAAATCATTGAGAGAATAGCGTTGAGCACCTGTATATACCGAAGTTCCAAAACCATAATTGAAGTAGTAACTCAATTCCATTTGATCATTTAAACGATAATAAAGCCCTAAATTGGCCTTTAGGTTTTCTGCATCGTAGTCAACAATATGTTCTTCTTTATAGGAAGGTGCAGCGATAATATGATTGGGTAAAAAACCTGATTCTGCATACGCCAACGCATTTCCAGAGGGAAATACACCTGGTGGGTTTGTGGCTAATATATCCCAGCCAAATTCATCAGGTGTAATAATACCATCACCATTCTTGTCAGAAGTTTTGCTAAATCTTAATATATTCATATTTAAATTAGCTTCATCACCCATGTAATGTAGTCGATCCGCACTTATGTTGTCAATAGAAGATTCATTAGGAAAAGGATTTAGATTTTCATTTCTATCAAAGTCACTAGTTCCATGCCAATCTTGGGCTTTCATGTAGGATACATTTGCTTTTACGGCAAACTTGTTATTAAAAGATTTAGCATAGCGCAATGCAAATTCATACATAGGAGCTGGCTCTCGGTCAGCATTTGCCCCTACGTGATTTACACCTGTTTTCACATATGCACTCACTCCTTGGTAATCGAATGGCGTTTTGCTATTCACTAATAAAATGCCATTAAAAGCATTAGCTCCATAAATAGCAGAAGATGCTCCTGGAATCAATTCCATGCTTTCTACATCTAAAATAGAAGGACCGTTTAAGTTCCCGATAGGGAAGTTCAAGCCTGGTGCTTGTGTATCCATTCCATCGGTTAATTGTACAAAACGAGTATTACCATTACTATTAAACCCTCTGGCATTTACTATTTGAAAGTTTATACTTGATGAATTCACATCAACACCTTTTAGGTTAGCCATACCTTTATAGTAGTCATCTGATGCTGTATTTTGAATGGCAAGAATCCCCATTTTTTCAATGGAAACTGGAGATTTAAGAATACTTTCTTCCACCCTAGAAGCAGATATTACTACCTCTTGCCCTAATAAAGCGACTTCTTCCAAAACTATATCTAATCCAGAAGTAATGTTTTCGGTAATATCAAATTCAGCTGTACTATAACCAATAAAAGAAGCTTGGATAGTCATTGGAGGTGGGGATTTTACGGTTAAATTAAAATTCCCATCAACATCTGTAATTGTGCCGATTACTTTTCCTTTCACAATAATGTTAACCCCAGCGAGAGTTTCACTGGTTTTGCTATCTTTTACTGTACCAGAAATAGTAGTTGTACTTTGTGTAAAAGCAGAAGTGCTAATCAAAAATAATAGTGCGGTTAGTGTTATTATAGTATTTGTAAATGTTTTCATCTTGCTTTTCTTTTTTATTAAAATAAGAAATAAAACACAATAAAATGTAAAAATGTCATTTCTTCATTCTTTAAATATACTTGTTAGTCGTAAATTATAGTCATTTCGAACAACATTTTTTAATTTTTTATTCGAATAGAAAGGTGAACCATCAACTTTCTTGATGTACCCCCTGATTTCACCACCAATTTAGTAGGTCAATAATTAGGGAGTAGAATAAATATTCTTTAAACCCGGATTATGCAATAGAATTCGTAAATCATGATGGTTATATTGAGACATCTTCAATACGCCTTTCTTTCATTATTCAGTAAAAGTATATAACCTCTTAATGATGTATTTTTACTTAATTCACTCTGTCAGATAGATCCTGCCTACCGCAGGTAGACTTGCGAAATCTCAAATCAACATAGTATTGGAATAAAATTATTTACCTTGTTTCATTTCAGCCTCAAGATGCTTTACTAATTTTTCGCAAGTATTATTAAGTTCATTAGAAAATACTTCGTCTCCAGTAGCACTAAGTGCACTTTGTGCCAACCCACCAATACAATCAATATAAAACCTTTTCATTTCATCTACAGGCATATCCTTACTCCATAAATCTATGCGCATGGTATTTTTTTGTAGATGATCCCATAGAGAAATACTCATGGATTTAGTTTCTGTTATTTCCCCATCAGGTTTATCACTGGCACTCCAAGTAATTTTTTCAGGGATATCTTTTTCATCTAGCTCGACAGTAAAATTTATATGTGATTTTTTCATTTACGTTTAATGTGATTTTTTCATTATGTGCTAAATTAACAATTAATCAATTTCTACATTAATTCATTGCTACATTTCCACATTATAATTAATTATAGTCTCATTTCAGGAATATCTCCTTCAACGATTAATTTACCTTCAGTTGCATTTTTTATTTCTTCAATGCTTACATCTGGTGCTCTTTCTAATAAATAGAACGCCCCATTTTTTATTTCCATTACACAAAGGTTGGTAACTACTTTTTTAACACAACCAACACCAGTAAGTGGTAAAGTACAGTTTTTAAGTATTTTCGATTCTCCTTTTTTGTTGGTGTGCATCATAGCAACAATAATGTTTTCTGCCGAAGCTACCAAATCCATTGCTCCCCCCATTCCTTTCACCATTTTACCAGGAATTTTCCAGTTGGCGATGTCTCCGTTTTCAGAAACTTCCATTGCACCTAGAACTGTAAGTTGTACGTGTTGTCCTCTAATCATGGCAAAGCTAGTAGCTGAGTCGAAAAAAACTGCACCAGGCATAGTAGTAATGGTCTGTTTACCAGCATTTATAAGATCTGCATCTTCTTCACCCTCAAAAGGGAATGGCCCCATGCCTAATACTCCATTTTCAGATTGAAATTCAACATTAATTCCCTCAGGAATGTAATTAGCTACTAGAGTAGGGATTCCTATTCCCAAGTTTACATACCAATTATTCTGCAATTCCTGGGCTATTCGTTGCGCTATTTGATTTTTGTTTAACATAATTTTAATGTGAAAATTATCTCATGTATCAATGTAGTAGTTATCTCTTTTTCGAAGAGCTGATGATTTTATAAATTATTAGCCCTAATTCGTTGATCATACTTTTTAATGCTTCATCAAAAGGATATGTATTACTTCTTTCGCAAAGAATTAGCCAATATTTTGTTTCATCAACTTCTTTAGCTGCTATTTTTATTTTATGAATGAAATCTGCTTTACTCTCTGCATTTTGTGCTTCATGAACATTAGCACCAATTGAAGTTCCAGATTTTAACAACTGTTTTGCTATTACGTATTTTCTTTTGTCCTCTAGCAGTTCACAATAGGTGATAATTTTTAGTGCGAATTCAATTGACTTATTTACAACAACATTCTCTTTCATTTTCAATTAACTGTTACATTTCCATATTAAATCATTATTCCATTGAACAAATCACCACTAGAGCCTTGCTCTAGTGGTGATTTGTTCAATCCGTTTCTCATACTTTTCTCCTTGAAAAATACGTTGTACAAAAATCCCAGGAGTGTGAATTTCATTTGGATTTAACTCACCATCGGACACTAACTCTTCCACTTCAGCAATGGTAATTTTACCCGCCATAGCCATCATAGGATTAAAATTTCTGGCAGTAGATTTATATATTAAGTTTCCAGCTTTATCTCCTTTCCAAGCTTTTACAATAGCGAAATCAGCGGTAAGAGCCGATTCTAAAATATGAGGTTTTCCATTGAATTCCCTAACTTCTTTGCCTTCCGCTACTTCTGTACCATAACCTGCTGGAGTAAAAAATGCAGGAATTCCAGCTCCTCCTGCTCTACATCTTTCCGCTAATGAACCTTGAGGTATTAAATCTACCTTTAACTCACCAGTGAGCATTTGTCGTTCAAACTCATTGTTTTCTCCAACATACGATGAAATCATTTTTTTTACCTGCTTCTGTTGCAGCATTAGACCAATACCAAAATCATCAACGCCTGCATTGTTGGAAATGCATGTGAGTCCCATTACCTTTTTCTTAACTAATTCAGCAATGCAATTTTCGGGTATGCCACATAGACCAAACCCCCCAAGCATTAACGTCATATTATCTTCAATACCATGGGTTGCGGCTGTAGCATTTTTAACTACTTTGTTAATCATGTTTTCTTTCAGTTCTACCTATGCTGAAAGTTAACGATTTAAAATAGCAATTGCCAGTTGATTATCTTTTGATAGTTGTGCCTTAAGCTCATCCATATTGTCGAATTTAATTTCTTTGCGAAGCATTTTTATGAAATGAATCTCAATTTCTTTCTCATAAATATCTTCGCTAAAATGGAATATGTTTGCTTCAATAGTATGCATTTGTCCATCTACAGTAGGTCGATAGCCAATATTTACCATGGCTTGATACTCTTTTTCGTTTATCGACACATAAGCTGCATACACGCCATCGGCTGGTATAAGCTTGTAGGTATCTCCAAGTTGAATATTTGCAGTTGGATAGCCAATTGTTCTACCTAATTGATTTCCTTTAATCACTTTTCCTGATACACTAAACCTGTGTCCTAGATAGTTGTTTGAAACTTCAACTTTACCTTCTTCAAGGTTTTTTCTAATAATAGTTGAACTTACTCCTACATCTTCAAGGTCTTGACGAGGAATTTCTTCTACTTCAAACCCATACGACAATGAGTTAGTTTTAAGATGTTCGAAACTTCCTTCACGGTTACGTCCAAATTTGTGATCATAACCTATGATTAATCGTTTAGTTCCAATTTTGTCGATCAGAATTTGTTGAATAAATTGTTGAGAAGTAAGTTGGGAGAATTCCTTTGTGAAAGCAATACTAACCAAATGATCTATACCTTGTTGAGCAATAAGCTTCGCTTTTTCATCAAAAGTATTTAAAAGCTTTAGACCATCTCCATGATTAGGAAACAATACTATTCGAGGATGAGGCCAAAAAGTGATAACTACACTTTCACCATTATCTCTTTTAGCAGCTTCAATAACTCTTTTTAAAATTTTTTGATGCCCAAAGTGAACCCCATCAAAAGTACCGCTAGTGACTACAGCATTTTTTAATGGGGTTAAATGTTCTATTCCTTGATGAATTTTCATTGTTGAGCTATAATTTCTTCTATAGTTGAAGCGTTTTCTAGTTTGAAATCACCAATTCTAGTTCTACATAGTTCTGATAAGTAAGCACCTACACCCAAGTGTTTACCAAAGTCACGGGCAATACTGCGAATGTATGTGCCTTTAGAGCAAGTTATTCGAAAATAAATTTCTGGTAACGAAATTTTTGTTATTTCAAATTCTTTTATTTCTACTTTCCTTGATTTTAGCTCAACATTCTCTCCTTTTCTAGCACTTTTATAGGCACGTTTACCATCTATTTTTACAGCAGAGAAAACAGGAGGAATTTGATCTATCCACCCTAAAAATTGGGCAGTAGCGTTAGTTATTTCTTGTTCTGAGAGGTGAGAAATATCTTTTTCTGAGTCTACTTCGGTTTCCAAATCAAACGATGGAGTAGTTTTGCCAAGTATAAATGTTCCAGTATATTCTTTTTCCTGTGCTTGAAAAGTCTCTATTTGTTTGGTCATTTTTCCAGTACATAATATTAGCAATCCTGTCGCTAATGGATCAAGAGTTCCAGCATGTCCAATTTTTTTTACTTTTAAGGCGTAGCGCAATTTTTTAACTACATCGAACGAAGTCCATTGGTATGGTTTGTTTACCATTAGCACTTTGGCTTCATCTACTTTTAGTGATACTTCACTCATTTACTTAGGAAAAAATGATTACTGATAACCCAACGATTATACAATATATGGCGAAATATATAAGTTTACCACGTTTTACAATATTCACCATCCAAGAGCAGGCTATAACACCTGATATGAAGGCTGCGATAAAACCTACAGAAAGAACGGGAAAGCTTATGTTATTGATAAGTTCTGGTTGTTCAATTAAATCCTTGATTTTTAAAAGCATAGCACCCAAAATAGGAGGGAGAACCATCAGAAATGAAAATTTAGTAGCTTTTTCCTTATCTACACCAAGAAGAATAGCCGTAGAAATGGTAGCTCCAGATCTGGAAATACCAGGAAGAATAGCAATAGCCTGAGCCAAACCAATGATCAATGCTTTCCAATAATTCACATCTTTTTTTTGGCTGTTAGTAAAATAAGTGAAGGTTAGTAATAATCCTGTTACAAGTAACATGCTTGCTACGAAAATCACATTGCCACCAAAAAAAGATTCGATTTGTTTTTCGAAAAATACTCCTGCAATTCCTACAGGGATCATGGAAATAATAATTTTGGTTATGAACTGAGTAGATTCATTCCATTTGAATTCGAGTAATTCAACTATTATTTGAATTATGGTTTTTCGAAATACAACAATGGTGGAAAGAGCAGTTGCACCATGTACAATTATTGAAAACAACAGATTGTCTTTCGATTGAACATTAAGTAACACTGCACCTAACTCAATATGCCCACTGCTACTTACTGGCAAAAATTCGGTCAACCCTTGGATAATACCAAGAATTAATGCCTCAATGAAATTCATCTAAATTACTTTTTATGAAGTATAGCAAAGAATTCGATAATAAAGCCTAGCATAACGACTAAAGGCCCTAGCGTAAGCCCTAGAAATCCAAATCCATGAGGTTCGGTATCTAATGACATAATAATGAAACCTGTAATAAGGGTGGCAATGCCAATTAGCATTAACATGTAATTCTTTTTACCAAAAGCTACTTTGTTCTTATTTTCCATAGTTAGTATAAATCGTCTAAAGACATTTTTAGGTACTTATTAATTGCTCTATATGTGCTGAAAAAACCTATTATGATTCCACCAATGAGCAAAAAACCAAACATAATAATTAGATTATTGAAATCTTGGAGTAGTTGCAAATCTTCAATTCGAGCGTATGCGTATTGTAATAAACCAAAAAGAAGTGCAGAAGCAATAATTCCACCAAACAGACCATAGACTGACGAGCGATAAAGAAAAGGTTTACGTATGAATCCAGAAGTTGCACCTACTAGCTGCATACTTCGTATCAAAAAGCGTTGAGAAAATAAAGCCAATTTGATAGTATTGTTAATAAGTATGATTACTACTAATAGTAGGATAGTCGCAAAAATAAGCAGTACAAGACTAATTTTAGTTAAGTTTTTATTGATAGAATTAATTAGGCTTTCAACATATACAACCTCAAATACACCTCTTAGTTCTTCAATTTCACTTTTTATTTGTTGTAGTTTTTGCTGTTCGTAATAACCTTCGTTTATCTTTAAAGTAAAGGCATCTCTTAAAGGGTTATCAGCCAATACTTTCTTTATGTCCTCACCTGTTTCATTCAAAAATATTTGTGCAGCTTCATCTTTTGGAATATAATTGATTTGAGCTTCATTTTCTTTCGATAATACGTAAGGTTTTGTAGCTAATGTTTGTTGTAGTGTTATCTTCTGGCTTTCCGAAATATTATTATTAAGGTACACCTGTATTTCGATATTCTCTCTTATGATGCTAGTTAGTTTTGCAGTATGTAAAAATAAAATACCAAAAAGACCAATTACAAAAAGAGCTAATGAGATACTAAAAATCACATTTGCTGAAGGATAGCTTCCTAAACGCTTCTTTTTGTATTTTTTCGTATTTTTCACTTTTGAGATATAAGTCTATCAATTTTAATAAACACAAACATAATTAAATAAGCTTAATATTTATTTAATATGAGATACCTTATCCTATTAATGTTATTCCAAAGAAACGACTTAAAACCGTAAGTACGAACAGAGTACCTAAAATAGCAGGACAAATAAAGGATATAGCTATGTCAATAAATTTAGCTATTACAGAGCCTTTAAAAGAATCATTTCCTTGAGTAATTTCTTCAATCAAATTATGTTTTTTCCAAGCGTAGGCTGCGAAAATAGAAATTAAAAAACCTCCTAAAGGTAATAAAGAATCGTTTGCTACATGTTGTGCAAATGACATAAAATCAGTAGCACTTTCTGCTCCAAAATAAGTAATGAAACTACTCCAAAAATCAGAAGCTCCATTAGAAAGTAATGATGGAACGCCAATGATAAAGATGAGTATTGCTACCATCCAAACAGCTTTTGATCTTCTTACTTTATGTTCATCTACAACATATGCTACAGGGACTTCTAATAGAGAAACAGTAGAAGTTAGTGCAGCAAATGAGAGTAAGAGAAAGAAAAGTGAACCAATAATTACACCAAGAGTGGAACCTAAACTTTGAAATACTCCTGGTAGTACTGTAAATATTAACCCAGCACCTTGCCCAGCTCCTTCCATGGTTCCATTAGTTAAATAAGCTACAAAAGGAAACATCATTAATCCAGCAATAAATGCGATTCCAACATCGGTAAGTGTAATTAATGCTGCAGAAGTGACAATATTGTCGTTTTTTCCAACATAACTACCATAAGTAATCAATGCACCCATCCCTAACGATAGTGAGAAAAAAGCTTGTCCTAACGCATTATATATTACAGGGAAAGTAATTTTTGAAAAATCAGGCACGAGATAAAATTTAACCCCCTCAAATGCATGATCAAGTGTAAATGCATAGGCTGTAAGTGAAAGTATGATAAGAATGAGTGTAGGCATTAATATTTTTGCAGCTTTCTCAATTCCTCCAGAAATTCCTTTTGATACTATGAAGGCTGTTGAAAACATAAATATTGTAGCGTAGCCTCCAACCTTAATTACATTTGAAGTAAATGATGAAAAATTTTGACCTATTTCGAAATTACCTAATAGCATTTCAATAAAATAACCAAATGCCCATCCTGCTACCACGTTGTAAAACGATAATATAATGACACCACAAAAAAGACCCATATATCCTACAATTGACCAATTTTTATGTCCTAATGCTTTAAAGGCACCAACAGGATTTAATTGTGTTTTTCTGCCAATGGCGATTTCCGTAATCATTACTGGTAAGCATAAGATGAAGCAAAAAATCAGATACACCACAACAAAAGCAGCGCCACCTCCAGCACCAACTTCAAATGGGAAGCCCCACAAATTTCCAAGCCCTACAGCCGAACCTGCTGCTGCCATTATAAAACCTAGTTTACTAGAGAACCCTCCTCTGTTTGCCATTGTTATTAATTTTTGAATTGGTTAAATCTAATCTGAATGGAAAAGTATAGACTTTTCACTACTAATCAAAAAAATAGCCATTACATTGTTAATTGTAACGGCTATTATTGATGTAAAATGTTTAAATTAACTTTGAGCCTTATCGTTGTTTGCGGCTAATTTAAATAGTTTTCCTACTGTAAGTCCTTGAACTACAATGGAAAATAATACTACACAGTATGTCATGGTAATGATTATATCTACGATTTTAGCATCCATGACAAATCCATGGTTTTCTTTATAGAGAGAAAGAGCTAAGGCTACTGATATTCCACCACGCAAGCCACTCCAAGTTAGTATCCTAATCGTATATTTTGGAAAAAATCTTTTGATTCTCATAATAGAAACAGGTATTCCAACACCTAGTAGTCTAGCTGTTAGAACTACTACTATTGCAATGCCTGCTGCATAGAAATAATCCATCTCATAATGAATAACAATAATTTGTAACCCTATTAAAATAAAAAGGATGGCATTCATAGCTTCATCCATTAAATGCCAAAATTTATAAACATATTCTCCTGCAGCATCTTCTTCATCTTTTTTGCCAATCCTACCTTTTCTACCTACAAAAAGCCCCATAACAACCATAGCTAATGGCCCAGATACATGAAGTGTTTCAGCAATACTTGCACCGCCAAGTACCATAGAAAGCGTTACTAAAACCTCAATTTCAGTATGCTCGTTATCAATTATTTTTAAAAGATATAGCCCTATATAGCCTAACAAAGCCCCTAAAGCAACTCCTCCTATCACTTCAATTCCAAATAGTTTCACAACCTCTATCATTTCAAAATTTTCTACTCCACCAGCAGCTACACCTAATATTGAAAGGAACACTACTACCCCTATTCCATCGTTAAATAATGATTCACCAGCTATTTGTGATTCTAGATTTTCTGATACTACAGTTTTTTTTATCATAGCTAGTACTGCAATTGGATCGGTTGGGGATATCAATGCACCAAATAATAAGCAGTATATAAAATCTAATGGTAAACCTAATAGAGGTAAAATGATAAACATAGCACTACCTACCACGAATGTAGAAATAAGTACACCTACGGTAGCTAGTATAAGTATTGGCCATTTCTCTTCACCTAATTTATTCAGGTTCACATCTAGTGCTCCTGCAAATAATAAGAAACTAAGCATAACCTGAAAAAGTACTTTAGAAAAGTCATACTCTGTCATTAAATTTGTAGCTAGTAAATTAAGGTTTCTGAAAACATATTCTCCACCAATAATAAAAAGTGATAGTCCAAGTGCTAAAAGCATAAGACCGATGGTGGAGGGTAATTTTAAATACTTCACATTTATTAATGTGAAAAAAGCTGCCATAAAGATGAGTAGTGTAATAAAATCTAATACTTCCATAGTGGTATTTAAAGTTTAGTCGATTAAAGTTCAGTTTTTTATTAAAAATAGAAATTGTCTGAATTTAGAAAAATTATTTGGTAATTAAAATATGTTCCAAAAAATGGGCTTATGACTCAGGAAGTTCTTAACATTGAACTCTAATTTCTAACAATGTGTAAACCACTTTTTTTATAAGCTGAAAAATGTAATGTTATGGAAGAAAAACGTACACTTAGCACAAAAGAAAGAGCACTTCGTATTAATCTTGATCAGAGTGTTTATGGATCATTTGCCGAAATAGGAGCAGGTCAGGAGGTAGCAGCCAATTTTTTTAAAGCAGGGGGTGCATCAGGAACAATAGCCAAAACAATGTCTGCATATGACATGTCATTTAGCGATGCTATTTATGGTAAACACGGAAGATATGTTTGTGAACCTCGACTAATAAGAATGTTGGAGAAAGAATATGATCTCCTACCCGAACGATTGCCTAATCGAATATCAGACACACGTTTTTTCGCATTTGCTAATACTGTTGAGGCTTTAAATTATGAAAAAACAAACCAACCTCATGGTTGGATTGGATGTAGATTTCAATTACGTCCAGATTCAACGCCAAATGAGTGTGTTATTCATGTAAAAATGAATGATAATGATATCCTTGCACAACAGGCTACTATTGGAACAATAGGTGTGAATTTAATTTTTGCATGTATGTATATTAGTGACCCAGAAGAGTTTTTAAATTCATTAGTAGATGGAATTTCTAAAGATAGAATTGAAATTGATATGTTTCGGCTAGATGGTTCAGATTTTGATCATGTCGATAACAGATTAATGAGTTTAAAACTAGTGAAAAATGGTATGACTAGAGCCACGATGTTTTCCCCAGATGGCTCTATGCTTCAACCTTCTGAAGTGTTATATAAAAAAAATGTTCTTGTTTTAAGAGGAAGGTATCGACCTGTAACACATGTAAACGTAGATATGTTGTTGGCAGCACGAAGACATTTTATTCCTGAGCCTGATGTAGATAAAAAAAATATTTATGTATTGTGTGAACTTACGTTAACAGATTTGAGTAAGGATGGGCAAATTGATGAAAAAGATTTTTTACAAAGGGTTGATATTATATGTTCTTTGGGTCAAAATGTACTCATTTCTAATTATCCAGAATACTATAGACTTGTAAATCATTTGTCAAGACTTACGAAAGGTTTTAAAATAGGAATAATTTTAGGTGTATACAGCTTACAAAGAATATTTGATGAAAAATATTATACAGGACTGCGAGGAGGAATATTAGAGGCTTTTGGTAAATTATTTGGAGGGAATGTGAAATTATATGTATACCCATCGATAAAAATAGACGGAGGAAAAGAGCTACTGACACTCAATGAGCTGGATATTCCAGAAGAAATGAAATCAATGCTACAGTATTTGAAGGATAATAATAAATTGGAAGATATTAATAATGCTAATCTTGACAATTTAGATATAATCTCTGATAATGTTTTAGAAATGATTAGTAGTGGCAATGATGATTGGGTGAGATATGTTCCTAAGAAAGTGGTTACTGCTATAAAAGAAAATGAATTATTCGGGTATTCGCATAAGCAATTACCTGAAAACTCTAATGTTAACTAAAAAGTAAAGCCATATACTGTTATACCGAATTTAAGGCATAATACAGTAATGTCCTGAAAAATGGTAGGTAAAACTTCTGTCAGATTGAGCCTGTCGAAATCTCAAATTAACGTGCTATTTTGTGTGCCACATCAGATAACAGTTTTTATGAGTGCTATGCCAATTCTCTTAAGTCAACTGGTACTACTCTAGATACTCCTTGCTCCACCATGGTGATTCCATAAATAATGTCGG
>Ga0224506_10001660_pt1 | contig 15754 bp, 13 predicted proteins | sample SF_Jan12_sed_USG_2_FD_169108 | JGI IMG/M metagenome (GOLD analysis project Ga0224506, IMG submission 169108) | Sediment microbial communities from San Francisco Bay, California, United States - SF_Jan12_sed_USGS_8_1 | ecosystem: Environmental > Aquatic > Marine > Sediment | place: USA... | reverse complement strand
AAAATTTAAAATTTTCAAATCGTCAAATCGTCAAATCGACTTGAGATATAAGATAGTACTCATTGGTCTAAAAATCTATAGGCAGCGAACTCTTAATCGTAAATCTGCTAGCAGAATGCCAAGGAGTCAGACGTACAGAATATGGCTGATTATTTTTTGATTTTCGAAGTAATTCTGAGTCGCTACTGTGGTCTAAAAGAATAACTATTATTCGGTTGTATTTTCTAATGAGAGGTATTGTTTTTGGAGCTCATCTCGAAAATTATACTTTTTAATCAGATATTTAGAAGGTTGTGTATGCTGTTCCGCATCGCTCTGACTTCAATTGCGATTATTAAATTTTCTTTATTAAACATAGAAATAAGCGGTTAAATATTGAGTGTTCCCGGCACCCGGTTGAGTGCTATATAACCGACTGGATTTGCGACCAAAAATGGAAAATAGTAAATTTTGCTCAATTTGAAATATTTTTATTGGGGTCGGAGTCGATGAAATTAAAGTGTGAAGGGGCTCACATTTTTGGAATTAATGGGGTTCGAAAATTATGTGATGGGCTTCACATTACCATGGCGTGAAAATTGAAACCTTGCGGGGAGTGACGTACTAACTTAGAACATAATCCGCATCATCACCATCATGACGAACAAAAATAATATGGTCATGACCAGTCCCGCTTTCATAAAATCGGGCACCCGATAACCACCGGGACCTTTAATTAAAGCGTTGACCTGATGAGTGGGTAGCAGGAATGAGTTTGAAGTGGCGATGGCTACGGTTAGCGCGTAGACGGCCGGGCTTTCGCCGACGCCGATGGCGATATTGACCGCCAGGGGCACCAGTAATACGGTCGCGCCGACATTCGACATCACCAGCGTAAAGAAGGTCGCAAGCATCGCTACTGAGACCTGTATGACCCAGGTCGGCATATCACCGACCACCAGCAGGGTCTGTTCGGCGATCCACTTGGCCGTGCCGCTGGTTTCCACCGCGAGACCGAGGGGGATTAAGCTCGCGAGCAGGAATACGGTACCCCAGGACACCGCCTCGTAGGCTTCTTCCATTTTCAGTACGCCCGATAAAACCATACCGATTGCGCCGCTCATGAGCGCGACCGATAAACGTAAATCGGTGAATAAAACCATGAATAACGCCAGGCCGAAAAATAAACCGGCCCATCCGACTTTATTCGGGCGAGTCTCCTCGCGCGGGTATTCGGTGGTGACGATAACGAAGTTTCGATCGGACTCCAGGTGAGCCAGGTCTCTCCATTTTGTATGGACTAACAGGGTATCGCCGGTCTCGAAGGGTAGATCGCGAATATTCTCGCCCTCGAATAGTGTCTTGCCGTCGCGGTGTAGTGCCACCAGGGCGAGGCCGTATGTTTTTCTTAACCAGAGATCTCGCGCACTTTTTCCCAATAGAGAGGAGCTGGGCGGGATAACCACTTCGGCGATGCCTGCCTGGTTCGAAGAAAGCACTTCAGAAAACGCCTTTAAACCTTTTTGAATCTTGAGTCCAAAGGTGTCGACGAAATCCCTCAGGTGCGCCGGGGAGCATAAAATGCCGATTACCGAGTTACCGGTTATATCAACATCACGCGAGAGGTCACCTCGACTGGAGCGCATACTGGAGCCAGCCGCTTTAATCGCGATGATGCGAATTTTATGTTCGGATTCAATCTCATCGAGTACCTGTCCAACCAGCGGGCTGTCTTCCGGTACGTTGACTTCGAATAGCATGTAATCGACGCCATATACTTCTTCCAGATATTTGGCACTACCGGCGACATTTGCCTTGGTGTCTTCGGATATATTGGGCAATACATATTTACCTGCGACAACAAAGTAAACGATGCCGGTAGTTATCAGGGCGATGCCGATCGGTGTCACCGAAAACAGCGACCAGGTTTGCATTTTCTGGTCGGCTGGCAAAGCGACATTCGATGCCAGGATTAAATCGTTCAGGAGAATGAGTGGCGAAGAACCCACCATGGTGACAGTACCACCAAGAATGGCGGTAAAACCCATTGGCATTAACAGGCGCGACATGGGGAGGCCGGAACGTGCCGATATTCGACTTACTACCGGGAGAAATAGAGCTGCTGCGCCAACGTTCTGCATGAATGATGAAATCAGACCGACGGTGCCGGATACAATCGGGATAATACGTTTTTCCGTGGTGCCGCCTACATGCAAAATAAGACCGGCTACCTTGCTCATGAGACCGGTTTTGTCCAGCCCGGCACCGATTATCATTACCGCGATGATCGACATGACCGCATTACTGGAAAAGCCGTCGAACAGGTGATCGGTACTGACAAGGCCTTGTTGCAGTCCCATGATTGGCGCTAACAGGTTGCTTAAGCCGAGCATGACCATAATCGTTACTGCGGCTTCGTCAACGCCGATAACCTCGAATGAAAATAAATAAATGGTGACAATCAGGATGAGGCCAACCCAGGCAACCTCAATACTGGGAGCAATTCCAATTAAGATCCAGGCACCGTAGACGAACAGAATCGCTGCGATCCATTTAATACTCAGAGATTTATTTAGTTTTAACAAGTTCTATCCGCGCGAACTGCCCTGTGGAATGTCCAACAGGAATATTTCCAGGAACGCATAAATCGGATGGTTGTCGTAACGATCTATGCGATCGGCAAGACTTGAGTCTTGCGATTAAAGACCAGTAATACCGTTGATCGATGGTATTTACCAATCAAAAAAAGAAATTGTGGTATCAATTCGACCAATTGGCTTAAATTAGTGGTCGGATCGATGCAAGTTTGTCACGCCCTGCAACCTTTATGGCGTATAAAAGATACCCGGGGTGAGTAATAGATAGTGTACACAAATTTCAGAGAAAGAGCCTGTAATAAATTCAGACCAAAAGCGATCAAGCTGATCGCAGTCGAAGTCGAAACCCATTAAAATTAATTGCGACGACTGATTTAGTGCCGAGACTTAACAACCGATGAAAACCTTGCTGATCGATAGTCACTGCCACCTTGATGATGATCGCTTTGATGGCGACCGTGATGCCGTTTTCGGACGAGCTAGAAGCAAAGGCATAGAGATAATCATCGTGCCGGCAACTACCGCAAACCGTTGGAGTAAGGTTAAGCAGATAGCTGAATCTTATCGCGGTGTATTTCCGTCCTATGGTTTACACCCGATGTTTATCGAGCAGCATCAGGTCCTGCATTTGCATGAGCTGGACGAATGGTTAGATCGTGAAAAGCCGATCGCAGTTGGGGAATGCGGACTTGATTTTTATCAATCCAGGGTTGATGAAAAGTGGCAGGTTCAGCTCTTCTCCGAGCAGTTACAACTGGCCAGAAACCATGGCCTGCCGGTCATCGTGCATGTGCGAAAAGCCATGGATCAGGTCATCAACCTGTTACGTAAAAACAAACCAAAGGGCGGTGTCATTCATAGTTTTGCCGGAAGTCTGCAACAGGCAGAGCAGTTGATCGATCTCGGGTTTAAACTCGGGATTGCCGCCACGGTTGATTTTGAGCGGGCGAAAAAGTTACGTGCGGTGGTTGCATCGGTTGACGAACGAGGTTTATTACTCGAATCCGATGCGCCCGACCAGCCCGGTATAAACCATCGGGGTGAGCGAAATGAACCGGCCTATATTGTTGAGCATCTGCAAACCATGTCCAGGCTGCGTGATGTTTCGGTAGCTTATCTGGGAGAGGTATTGAAGAATAATACCCGCGAGTTGTTTAATGTTTAGCCTGGAATGATCGAGAAGTGCTCAAAAACAGGCTCGCCCTGGGAACCGTCCGCATCATAGTTTTTCTCGATAAACTCGATGCTGTTTCGATCCGAGTATCGAATCAGGGTCGATGCCCTGGTGCCATATTCCGCAGAATGAATAAATCGACTGGAGAGTAATCGCTCCATACTCGTTTCAACGCCTGTCTCCGGTAACAGGTGATCGGCTACCTGGTCTTTATCGCCAAGTATTTGCATGAGTTGTTCGCTGTCTGTTGTGGTTTGCAAAGTATGAGCCAATGCCTGTTTTCCGGTTTTCAATTTTGGCCAGGGTTCATCAAAGGCACCATTGCTGACGCCATAAACACCCGGTTCAATTTTTCTAATACCGGGTTGTCGGTTGGAACTAAACCAGAGTTCATTCTCATCGCCGACGAGTAAATTAAAACCCGAATATCGATGCTGCTCGGGTTGTAATTGTTCCAGGTAATCCCGCGCCGCAATCGCGTTTTGCAGAAACTCTCGAGTTAAATCGCCGCGCGAACGTTCTCCCGGAGACATACCACCGGGCTCCCGAACATTGGTTACAGCTGCAAATCGCCCCTGTCGGGTAACCCCCATCCAGGTGCCCTGAGCGGTCAAATCTCTACCGGCGAAAATCTGCGCATGGTCGTCCCACCAGTGCGCCGGACGGGTAGGGCGCGCGTAGAACTCATCGCGGTTGGCGATGACTATTAGTGGATAGTCTTTGTGTTGTTGTAGGGCGAAGAGGATCAGGCACATGGGCAGGTAGTATAAACACATTCAGTGAAATCATTAACACGAAGTGCTTAAACTCAATATAATCCACGGGCGATGCAACTTCAGGCCTTCGGCACTGTCTGCTCGATAGCTAAATAATAATAACGAGGAATTTTATGTTTAAGTCATTTTTTATGAACAGAAACTGGATGCACTGGTCGGTGGCCGGCAGTATCGCGATATTAGTTGTCACCTGGTACAAGGTGCAGCTTGACGTGAAAATTAATGAGTGGTTTGGTAGTTTTTACGATCTATTACAGAAAGCTTTAACGACACCTAACTCTATTACATTTGAAGAATGGCTGGCAGGTTGCTTGACCTTTATGGAGATAGCGGCACTTTATGTCGTCATCGCCGTCATCCTGGAATTTTTTGTACGTCATTACGTATTCCGCTGGCGCACCGCGATGAACGCTTACTACATGTCCTACTGGCCGCAATTGCGTGAGATAGAGGGTGCGGCGCAGCGCGTGCAGGAAGACACCATGCGCTTTGCGCGAATCGTCGAAGGGCTCGGCGTTAACCTGATGCGTTCCTTAATGACGCTGGTGGCGTTCCTGCCCATCCTCTGGACTTTAAGTGCACATGTCACCGAATTACCCTGGTTCGGTGCGGTCGAACACTCGCTGGTTTACCTGGCCATTATCTCGGCGGCCTCGGGTACGATATTACTCGCTATTGTCGGCATCAAATTGCCGGGCCTGGAATATAATAACCAGAAGGTAGAGGCGGCTTATCGCAAGGAACTGGTGTTTGGCGAAGACTATGAAGAAAGGGCTGCACCGCCGACCTGCGATGAACTATTCAGCAATGTTAGGAAAAATTATTTTACTCTTTATAAGCATTACCTGTATTTCGATATTGCCAAATGGTCTTACTTACAATTCACCGTCATCGTGCCTTTTATCATGCTAGGGCCGACTATTATTGCCGCAGGTGTTACGCTCGGTGTGATTCAGCAGATTTTACGCGCTTTCGATAAGGTCGAAACATCGTTCCAGTTTCTGGTACATAGCTGGGGAACTATTGTGGAGTTGATTTCGATATATAAGCGTTTACGCGAATTTGAATCAAATATCAAAGAACCGGTGCCGATCAGTGCTCCGGCATGAGTCCTACTTAATCCAGATATGGCTCAACAATCGCCCGCATCATTTCAATATGGGAGGCATCATCGTTTAAGGCGGGAATATATTCAAAAGCTTCGCCGCCTTGCTCGAGGAATAAGTGACGGTACTCGATTTTAATTTCATCCAGTGTTTCCAGACAATCTGCGGCAAAGCCGGGGCAGATGACGTCGACCGATTTGATATCTTTACTCACTAGTTCGGCGAGCACATCGGCAGTATAGGGTTTTAACCAGACCTGTTTACCGAAGCGCGACTGAAAGCTTAAAGACCAGTCTGACTCCTTAAGATCCAGCTTTTCAGCGAGCAGGTCGGCAGTTTTCAGACATTGATCGTAATATGGGTCTCCCCGATCTACGTTTACCTGAGGCAGACCGTGAAAGGACATGAGTAAATGGTTTTGCATATCGCTTTGCTGCCAGTGCCGCTTAACTGATTCGGCTAAAGCCGCGATGTAGGCAGGGTGATCGTGGTAATTATCGATGAAATGTATCGATGGTAAATCCCGGCGACTGGCGAGCGTATCGGCGAGATGGTAAAAGCTGGTTGCCGTGGTCGTCGCTGAATTTTGTGGATAAAGCGGGAGGATAACTAGCCGATTCACACCCTGATTCATTAACGCTTCGATCACGATGCCGAATGAGGGCTTGCCGTATCGCATCGCCATAGCCACGGAGGTTTTTTCGCCTAATAGAGCCTGTAGGGCGATTTTCTGTTTTTGAGTGTAGGCCAACAAAGGCGAACCCTGTTCAGACCAGATACGCCGGTAAGCGGATAAAGTTTTGCCGCTGCGTATTGGCAAAATTATGCCATTGAGAATCAACCACCAGATCAGGCGGGGGATTTCAACTACTCGGCGGTCGGATAGAAACTGCTTGAGAAAGCGTTTCACCGATGCTTTGTCGAGGGCATCGGGTGTCCCGAGGTTGGTTATGATCACAGCTGTTTTTCCGGGCATTTGCTAGATATCCTGAATAAAGGCGTCAGTTTAAAGGGCGGATTCAAGATTGTCACCGAGCAGTATCAGTTTTTTCAATTGGGAAAAGCCGGATAATTTATGCTATTGCGGTAATTAATTTAAAATTTCAATGAAAAATATTCCAGATAACGCTTGACAAGGAAAAGATATGCACACCTGTTAACGCGAATTGAACGGGGATCAGAGGCTGGTACTTATTTTAATCGATTGTTTATATAAGTTACTGTATTTAAAGGAAATTATGTAATCGTCGAAAAAGTGATCAATTTAACAAAAGGCGAGTATTTATGCGGCTTTCAGCATTTTTTCATCAAACCATCCACAGACTTATCCACAGGAATTGTGGATAAAGAATTTTGTCCAGGGTTCTTAGTAAGTTAGCTTAATTATTCCAGAAATCACATAAAGTAACTGAGCTAAGTTATTTCTGCAAAACTGCTGAAAACAGTTCGATTGAGACCGAATTTACCTTGCGGATTGCTGTAGTCCTGGACTGGATAAAGTATGATTGCGTTTTTCTGCTGAGTAACCCGTTTGTCGCAGCAACCTTCGCCATCCGTTCTGCCTCGTTATGCTTCATTTGCCATTGCGATTCCGCTTTTTCGGGTTTTCGATTATTCCATTGATATTAATCAGCCGGTTCAGCCCGGGATTCGGTATCGCTTGCCTTTTGGCCATGGCAGCAAGGTTGGCGTGCTGTTATCGACCAGTCAGACCACGACATTTAGTGCCGCGAAAGTTAAACCAGCGTTAGAGGCTTTAGATCGCAGCCCGGTACTCTCAGAGCATATACTCGAACTCGCACGCTGGATTGCTGACTATTATTTGCAGCCACCGGGCGAAGTGCTATTCCAGTGTTTGCCTAGATATTTACGCAGTGCACAGCAGCAAAAGCCAGTTCGGGTGAAGGTCTGGTTTGCTGAACACCTGGATATTGAAGCTCGTGATGCGATTGAGCGACGATCGCCGCGTCAACATGAGTTACTCAGTGCCATAGAGGCGTCGTCAGGTTTGAATGCCGCCCAGCTGAAAGCGATTAATCCAAACTGGCACGGTGTTGTGCTGGCACTGGAGAGTAAACAGGCGATTCGTTGGCAATGGCAAAAACCAGGATCGGCTGATGAGCTATTGCAGCCCGCCCCTGAGCTTAACTCGCAGCAGGCGCAAGTCGTCGAGGCTATGCTCGAAAAATCGACCGGGTTTTCGGTGCAACTACTCGATGGTATTACCGGCAGTGGTAAAACCGAAGTCTATTTTCGACTCGTTGAAAACCAGCTGGCGCGTAATCGCCAGGTTATTTATCTGGTACCCGAAATCGGCCTGACCTCGCAACTGGTAGAACGTGTCAAGGCGAGATTCGGATTTCGATTCACTATGTCTCACTCCGGGTTGACCGATGTGCAACGTTACCAGGCCTGGGAGCAGTTTCGACAGGGCGATGTCGATATCATGCTTGGCACCCGCTCCAGTCTTTTCTCAGAGACTGAGCGACTGGGGTTGATTATCATCGACGAAGAGCACGATAGTTCCTACAAGCAGGAAGACGGTATTAGGTATCATGCCCGCGATGTCGCGATTAAGCGCGCTCAAATGCTGGATATTCCGATAGTTCTGGGTTCGGCGACACCTTCCCTGGAGAGTCTGAATAATGGTGAGCGGGAACATTATGCTTTGTATCGACTCACACAGCGACCGACGGCTTATCCGCCACCCCGGATCCAGCTTATCGATACGCGAAATATCAAGCTTGACACTGGGTGTTCGCCGCAGCTAATTCAGAAAATTCACCAGCATTTGAAAGCGAAAGGTCAGGTATTACTGTATTTAAATCGTCGCGGCTTCGCACCGGTGGTGATGTGCCACGAATGCAGCTGGCAGTCGCATTGCGAGCGATGTGATTCGCGGCTTACCATGCATCAATCGCTACATCGATTGCTCTGTCATCACTGCGGTTACGCACAACCGATTCCACCGGCCTGTCCCGCTTGCGGACATAACGATATCAAGCATTATGGTATTGGCACGGAACAACTCGAACAGCGCCTGGAGCAGATTTTCACCGGGGTGCCCGTGATACGCATTGACCGGGATTCGATATCGGGTCGGGACGAATTTGCAGCTCGACTGCAAACCCTGAACAAGGGTGAGCCCTGTGTCCTGATCGGTACGCAGATGATCGCCAAAGGCCACGACTATCCCGCGATCACACTCAGCGCCATACTCGATGCAGATCAGGCGTTGTTCAGTGCTTCTTACCGAGCCACCGAACATTTGGTGCAAACAGTTTTTCAGGTGTCGGGCCGGTCAGGCCGTGGTCAGCAACCGGGTGAGGCCCTTGTGCAGACAGGATTCTCCGAACACCCGCTAATGCAATCTCTGACCAGGCAGAGCTATCGCGAAATTTCCGAAGCTATACTTAAAGAGCGTCGATTACTCGGATTCCCACCGCATGTACGCGTGGTTATGTTTCGTGCCGACGCGTTAAGCCTGGAACTGGCACTCGACAAGCTCGACGAAATTCGCAGCAAACTGACCGTCATTGCTAACCAGAGCGGAATAAACTGCATAGGGCCAATTCCTGCGCTGATGACGCGACGCATCGGTCGTTATCGCGCGCAGCTTTGTTTAATCAGCGATGATTTTCGAAAGTTACGGCGTAGCCTGAGTGAGGCAATGCCAGCTATCGAAAACATACCGAGTACCCACTCAGTAAAATGGATGATCGATGTCGACGCCCATGATTTGTAATACCCAGTTTGTAAAGTCCCGGTCGATGAGCTTAAACTTCTCTCACTCAATCCAACCCTGTTATTCTTATGTTGAATCTTAAAGATATTCTCGTGGTAACCCTGGAACAGGCTGTCGCCGCACCTTTCTGTTCGGGTCGACTTGCCGAAGCCGGTGCCCGGGTGATTAAAATAGAACGCCAGGAGGGTGATTTCGCGCGCGGTTACGACAGCGTAGTGAATGGCGAGTCAGCTTATTTTATCTGGCTCAATCGCGGCAAGGAATCTTTGATGCTGAATATTAAAGATGCCGCAGATGCCGAGCTACTGCACCTGATTCTGGCCGATGCCGATGTCTTTATCCAGAACCTGGCACCCGGTGCCGCAGCGCGCTCCGGCTTTGGCTCGAAGGCCTTGCGGGAACGTTACCCCAAACTCATTTGTTGCAATATATCGGGCTATGGTGAGCAGGGTGAATACCGCGATATGAAGGCCTACGACCTGCTGGTGCAATGCGAATCCGGCCTCGCATCGATTACCGGTACGCCCGAAGCACCGGGTCGGGTCGGCTTTTCGATCTGCGATATTAACTGCGGTCAGCAGGCTTATACGGCTATTTTAGAGGGCCTGATAGAACGCCAGCACAGTGGCGAAGGTTGCACGATCGACGTATCCCTGTTTGACGGCATGGCTGAATGGATGGCGGTGCCTTTATTGCATTACGATTACGCCGACACCGTTCAACCGCGGGTCGGTATTAATCATGCAACCATCAGCCCTTACGGCTCGTACGATTGTGCCGATGGCCTGAGTATAGTGATAGCGATTCAAAATGAGCGCGAATGGGCAAATTTCTGTAGGGTAGTTCTTGGGCAATCGGAGTTACTCGACGACGACAGACTACGCTCTAACCAGCAGCGCGTTGCTAATCGAAGCGTTGTCGACGAATTGATAAACGGTGTTTTTTCTCAGCTTAGTCAGTCTGAAGTCATCAAGAAGCTGCAACAGGCTGGTATCGCCTTTGGTCGACTCAATGATGTCAGTGGTTTATCCAGTCATTCTCAATTACGCCGCTGCAAGGTTAATACCGCTGCCGGTGAAGTCGAAGTTGCGGCAGTGGCGGCAATACGTTCAAACCACAAAAATCTGGTTGCCCATGTTCCTGCGCTGGGTGAGCATAGTCAGTCTATCCGGCAGGAATTTTCTAAAACTTAAACGAGTCGTTATTGATGGAAACTATCGAATGGTCGGATTTTGACAAGGTCGAATTGCGTGTCGGCACTATTATAGAAGTTGAGGACTTCCCGAAGGCCCGCAAACCGGCCTTTATCTTGAAGGTCGACTTTGGCGATGAAATTGGCATCAAAAAGTCCAGCGCGCAAATAACCGACCTGTATCAGAAGGAAGCATTGATAGGCACGCAGGTGCTTGGTGTGGTGAATTTTCCGTCGAAACAAATCGGCCCGATACGCTCCGAATGCCTGGTCACAGGCTTTTACCGCGACGATGGTGCAGTTGTGCTTGCGCGGCCTGATAGCCCGGTGCCAAATGGTGCAAAGCTCGGTTAGATTTTAGAGATATATTTCTATTCTAGGCAGCTAGAACTGCAGTTGGGTAAGTGGTAGGCTCCGAACTACCCATAATTAATGAGGAGTTTATTTCATGATGTTAGTCAGAAGTTTTAAAAAATTAACCGTAATGTCAGCCATCGTCCTGGCGTCTTTGTTTATTGGATTGCCGGCCCAGGCGGGTATGCTCGGCACGGCTGAAATGCTGAATATGAACAGCCAATCCAGTGATATTTCTTCTCAGCGAGCCTGGATTCAACAACAGCTCGAAGTGAATGGGGTTGATATGGAAGATGCTGCCTTGCGCGTCGCCAGCCTGAGCGATCAGCAGGTGGAGCAGGTGCATCAGCGTTTTGAAGAAATGCCTGCCGGTGCTGGCGCTCTGGGTGCTGTTGTTTTCATAGCGGTGGTTCTGATGGTAACCGATCTGGTGGGTTATACCGATGTATATCCGTTTATCCGGCCTGCGTCTAACACAAATTAATATTCCAGCTATCTCAAAACGCGCCCTTCGATTACTGGGCGCGTTTTTGTGTCTGGGGTTTATGGCGGCCTGCGCTACTCCTCTACAAACCCTGAGCCTGCGTCAGAATCCACCCGATATTAGCCTGCAACGCGAGCTAGTGGACACACCTTTCTTTCCGCAAACCGAATATCATTGCGGGCCTGCGGCACTGGCTACCGTCATGCAATATTTTAATGTGCCGGTAATACCCGACGAACTGGCACCGATGATTTATACCCCGGGCTTACAAGGTGCATTACAGGTCGAAATGGTCGCTGCCAGTCGGCGTTTTGAAATGCTGCCGGTGCAGCACGATGGCAAGTTTGAGTCTCTACTGCGCGAAATTGAAGCCGGTAACCCGGTCCTTGTGTTGCAAAACCTCGGACTCGACAGTTATCCCTTCTGGCATTATGCCGTCGTGGTGGGCTACGATATCGAGACTCAGTCGATCGTGTTGCGATCCGGTACTATAAAGAGGCTGGTGCGATCATTTGAAGTTTTCGAACGTACCTGGCAGCGATCAGGTTACTGGGCTTTGATCATTGTGCCGCCGGATCAGGTTCCGGTTACTGCCAATGCTAAAAGCTATCTGCAGGCGGTGCTCGATCTGGAGCAGACCGGACATGTTGAATCAGCGAATAAAGCCTACGGAACAGCCACCCGACACTGGCCGGACAATCTGCTGTCCTATACCGGGTTAGGTAATACGGCTTATAGGTTGAATAATTTTGCTATGTCGGAACTTGCCTACCAGCAGGGCCTGACGCTATCTCCACAAAGCCATCAATTATGGAACAATCTGGCCTACGCCCAGGCCAGGTTGGGGAAAAAGGACGCCTCGATGGCCGCGATTAGCCGGGCTATTGAGCTTGCTCCGGACAATCAAAACTATCAGGATAGCTTGAGTGAGTTAAAGCAGTTGCTTGCGATTGAATAACCGCGCTTATAGCTTGTAGTCGGGTTCCTCACGATCGAGAATTTCTCGAATCTCGCGTAAGTGAGCGTCCGAGTAGCCGGTATTATCGACAAAGTCATCCCACTGGCGGGCGGTTTTTTCAGCTACGGCTTCGCTGACAATTCGTAATTCCTTGCCCGTCATCAAAGCGTTTATGTAGGTACAGCAGGCGCGTTCGAAATAATAGAGTTCGTCGAAAGCTTTGGCGATGGTGTCACCCACCGTCATGAAGCCGTGGTTGCCCATGATGAGGACACGATTATTGCCCAGCGTGGTGGTTAAGCGTTCAGCTTCGTCGCCGAGTCCCATGCCATCAAATCCATCATCGACTGATACGCGGTTGAAGAAGCGCATGGTGTTCTGGTCGATGGGTGGTAAGCCGTCCTGCTTAATCGAGGCCAGTACTGTCGCGTATTTTGAATGCACATGGAGTACGCATTTAGCCTGTGGCACATTTCGATGCATGGCACCATGAATCGCCCACGCGGTTGGGTCAGGGGCATTAGGCCTGTTCATGGTCGAATCGTCGTTGGCGTCGAGTAATAACAGTTCACTGGCGCGTATATTAGAGAAGTGACGCCCTAATGGATTAACCAGAAACTGACTGCCGTCGTCTGATACGGAGTAACTAAAGTGATTGGCCACCGATTCGTGCATGTCGAGCCTTGCGGTCATGCGAAATGCTGCCGCTAGATTGACGCGATGCTCCCAGTGCGGATCGGATTCGTCAGCTAGTTTGCGGGATTCAACCATAGATATAGACATGACAGGCTCCGACTAAATAAAAGCACAGTGTATCTTTTGTTTTACCCAATAAAAAGGCCCTCACGACGCGGAGGGCCTGTATTAAAGCAGTTGTTATCGGCGCGAATCAGGGCCGTACGTAGGAGTAGCCTTCCTCCTGTAATTCCATAACTCGCACGATTCCTGCGGGTACCCGTTGTACCCCTTCGAGCAAAACGGGCATCTTGCCGGTTTTCTTTGCCATGGCATTCATTGTATTTCCACAGGCACTGAAAGTGATATCCTGCATTGCCAGGCTTTTGATGCGAGTGGCTTCAGGGCTCTTGTCGGTTAGTAACTTAAGTCCAGGGCCCTGCGCGACTATCTCGATGATGACATTGTCAATACCCAGCTCCTTGGGCAAATTGTTGGCGATATTGATTGCCTGTATCCAGGACTTGGGGTCATCCTGTGGCACGTGAACAACCAGTTTACGTGCATCGTCACTTTTCATGCCATCCGCTTGAGCGGCACCCAGCGACAAGCTTAAGGCAAGTAAGGCCAGAGCGGACAGTTTGTAAAATTTCGATAGAGACTTCATTGATTACTCCTCAGTATTGTTGGATTTTTGCAGGTTCGATTTTATATCGGACTTATAGTGCAGGACTAGTTTAAACACACACCTATATTAATAGTTCCGTTTCCCCCGTAAACTAGGGGTAATTTGAATTTGCCCTAGAGTAAACCCTGGCTGTGGTGTTTAAGTCATTGATTCTAAGTATATTGCGGAGAATCGTATATATTACCGAATGGTTATTTGGTCCATGAATTATTTTGCGCACCTGGTTTTAGCCCAGCCAACCGTTGAGTCGACCGTTGGTAATTTACTGGGTGACTTTGCCAAAGGGGTCGATAGAAAGGCCTTGGCGGCAGGCATAGATGCCGGTTTAATGAATCATCGTGCGGTTGACCGTTTTACTGATTCGCATGAATCGATCCAGCGGCTTAAACGGTTTTTTAGTCCTCAGCGAAGGCGGTTTGCCGGTATTGCGCTCGATGTCTATTTCGATCATTTGTTAATGAAAAACTGGCAGATGTTCGATCGACGTCCTGTAGCCATGGTAATCGATGACTTTTACCAGCGCTTGATTGAAGGTCAAGCTTTAATGCCCAGCGATCAAATGCGCAGCACGACCCGACGGATGGTTGATTTTGACTGGTTTGGATCCTACCGGAATATCGAATCGATCGCCCATGCGCTGGATCGAATTGCGAGCCGGATTCGATTTAAAAATCAATTTCACGATGCACTTGAAGATTTAATAGCCAATCAGACGGATATCGAAGCGGTATTTCTCGATTTTTTCCCTCAACTCACAAAGCATGTTGGTGAGCTGCAAATCGAAGCCTAGCAGTCCACCACCTTTCCCGGGTTCATAATATTATGTGGATCCAGCGCCTGTTTAATGGTTCGCATTAAATCAACCGCAACATCGCCGTGTTCGTGGCGCATGTGTTTTAGTTTGCCCATTCCAATACCGTGCTCGCCGGTACAGGTGCCACCCATTGCCAGTGCTCTAGTGACCAGTCGCTTATCAAACGCTAAGGCTTTTTCAAACATGGCTTTGTCGTCTGGATCGAGGAATACAGTGGCATGGAAGTTGCCGTCGCCGACATGACCGATAATCGGCGCAAATAAACCGTGCTCGGCGATATCCTTCTGGGTTTCGACAATACACTCGGCCAGGCGTGAAATCGGTACACAAACATCTGTTACATAACCACGACTTCCAGGGATTACCGCCAGTCCGGCATAGTATGCGTCGTGACGGGCGCGCCAGAGACGTTTCCGGTCTTCTTCTTTGTCGGCCCATTGAAAACCACTGGCACCGAATTCTGCAGATATTTCTTCGAATAACTGAACCTGTTCAGCAACGCTATTGCGAGTGCCGTGGAACTCCAGGAACAGGGTGTCCAGCTCCGGGTAATCGGTTTTACTATAATTATTTAAGGCTTTCACATAAGCGGTGTCGACTAATTCTATGCGGGCTATCGGAATTCCCATCTGAATGGTCTGAATCGTTGCCTCGGCCGCTGAACTGACATCGGGAAAGCTTACGATAGCGGCAGAAATAGCTTCAGTTAATCCATAAAGACGTAGTTGAATTTCTGTGATAACGCCGAGAGTGCCCTCGGAGCCAACAAATAATTTGGTCAAGTCGTAGCCTGCGGATGACTTTCGCGCGCGGGTACCGGTTTTGACGATATCGCCGTTTGCGGTCACAACCGTGAGTCCGAGTACGTTTTCGCGCATGGTGCCGTATTTAACCGCGTTGGTGCCCGAAGCCCGGGTAGCGCTCATCCCCCCGATCGAAGTATCTGCACCCGGGTCGACCGGAAAGAACAGGCCCGTATCATGCAGGTACTGGTTTAATTGTCGACGTGTTACACCGGCCTCGACGCGACAGTCTAAGTCTTCGTTATTCACTTCAATAACTGCGTTCATCTGGCTCAGGTCAATACAGATACCGCCATGTTTCGCCTGCACCTGTCCTTCTAGTGAGGTACCGGTACCGTAGGCAATGACGGGGGTTCTGGATGCAGCGCAGAGTTTTACAATTTGAGAGACTTCCTCTGTTGAATGAGCG
>Ga0224506_10001659_pt1 | contig 15757 bp, 16 predicted proteins | sample SF_Jan12_sed_USG_2_FD_169108 | JGI IMG/M metagenome (GOLD analysis project Ga0224506, IMG submission 169108) | Sediment microbial communities from San Francisco Bay, California, United States - SF_Jan12_sed_USGS_8_1 | ecosystem: Environmental > Aquatic > Marine > Sediment | place: USA... | reverse complement strand
CAGAACCACCACCACGCAGTGTTCGCGCCTCGGCTGCAGCAGTGCGTACACTGTTATAGGTATCACGACTACGAGAAACCACTTCCTCCAGCTCTGCCCTGCTCTGCATGACAGGCTCGATGATTAGAGTGTAGATCAGCAACAGGCCAACCAGCCCTGCCATGGTGAACAGCAATAAACGCTCCCGAGGTGTTCGCTGTTGCAGATACTCGTTAATCATTTTCGCCCTCCACTGATCTCAAGTCGGGCAGAGACTAATTTGTCCTTCTTTTTCGCAGACAACACCTTAACCTCGATACCGCTCTGTTTTGCCAGAGCCTGCTCGTAACTGTTTACGGATTGCAAGTCGGGAAGTTGTAGCGAAATGGTCATACGCTGATTACGGTAGTTGAGTTCCTGCAGATTGACATTTTGCGCCTGTGAAGCCAGACCAATGGCGGAGATCAGGCGATGATACTGACTCTCACCTGCCTGTGCACGCAATTGACGCAAGGCGGCATTCACCTGATTTAGTGGTTGACGTATGGTTTTTATCTCCGGAAATCCATTATGTATTTCCATTTCGATCTGTTCATCCAACCAGCCAAGCTCACGGGATAGCTGCCAATAACTCAGGGTATAGGAAAACAACTGCAACAATAGCAAACCCAATAGCAGACCGGCGGCCAAACGCCAACGGCCCAGTTGGCGATCAAACTGAGCTTTCGGTTTGAGACTACCCTGCAAAAGATTGAGCGGCGGTAACGTCGCATAATTCTCGTGGCATAACTGGAACAGATCGGCGCTCAGCTCCTGCCAGGATTCCGGATCGTCACTGGCCAGCTGTTGCTTCAGTACAGATAATTGATCTGTGTAGGATGCTATATCTTCACCATACACAACATAGCGTTCAGGTACCGCCTTAGAATCGGCAAGCAACGAAGCCATCAGCAATTCCACATTCTCCCACTCGGCGAAAAAGCCCTCATACTGAGAGGTACGTACCCGCACACCGCTCTCGTCTACATACAGACTCCATTGAGCCTCTGCCAGGGGAAGGCAAAGGGTATCAGGGACCATAACGCCAGGACGGATTGATGCCGCATCAAATGGGCTCAACCAGGATTGCAGCATCGCAAAGGGAAAAATCGTCACCGGCAGATGCCCGCCACTGTCTCTCTGCCCCAAAGCAAAATGGTATTCATCCAAGGGACCGAGAAGATTGTCTTCCAACAGATAGGGAACCGCCTGGCGTAATCTTGCCAACGAAGTCTTGGGAACCACAGGGCGATAACAGAGCATATCTTTGGCGGGAACAATCACCACCACCTGGCGCCCCTGGGTAAAGTGGGCCATGTCTTGCAGGCCACCACGGTAGATCCCTGCGGCAGGCTTGCCACTGCCATCAACCACCTGGCACTGAACCGGTTCTTCACCTTCATATTGTATAAATAATCGTTCGCGCACTTAATAGCTTCCCTGAGCCCGAAAATGTGTTGTTATTTTTTTGCTGCCACTGTTACGTTCAAACAGTGAGTAGACTACCATATCTGAGCGGCTAAATGATGTATCCGTCTGGAGCAGAAAGTAGCTGCTGACGACACCATAGCGGGTTTTAATATCTGTCTTCACTGTCGCTGGGAGCAAGCTATTAAGTGATGGCCCGTTAAGCATATCATCGACGCTGGCAAAACCATCCTTCGTCACCAATCCCTGTTGAGGTTTATCCCGCTCCTGCACTATGGCCTCAGCGACTGCCTGGCTTATCGCTGGAGCCATACTCATCAACACCGGTATCTCGGCAAAATTCACATTGATCTTGCTGTTTGAAACAGGCAGCGCACAAACGTATGGCCCCAGTTTGGAGAATATCTCGGCGTCATAACCCTTCACCGCCAACAATTCACTGCTACTAACAAATGGTTGATTAGCAATGGCGTAAGGCGGTTCAAGACGTGCGTAATGATCACTCTCAGCCCCATGAGGAAACGTCAAATTGCTGTCTTTATCCAGCCAGTCGACCGTCGCATCTGCCAGTCCGCTATCCAGTTCCAAGGCAGCCAGTAGACGTTTGTATCGTTCGATGTCCACGGGCTGTGGGTTACCTGCTGCATCGACGAGATTATTCAGATTAAAACAACCACTTCTATCAGTAATACTGCCACTGATAAAGCCACCGTCCACCTCAAAGGGAGGTATGACCGTGGTCCAGTCTTCCTGTTTATGATCAGTGGTGTTGGTATCTTCCAAGAGGATACGTTTGGCCCAACCTTCGGCCCACTCTGCAAACATATAGGCCTGGTAGCGTTCGGTCATATTGCTGGAACGACGGGCATCCACCACCTGTTGTTCGGTCATGGCAAACACCATAAGGATGATAATCGCCGAGATCAGGATCACGGTAATCAATGCCACACCTGTTTGCCGGGGAAACATTTAACTGCCCACCAATTTAATCAAGCGCCGTATCTCACCCCAACCCTTGATGCGCAGTGTCATCTCCACAGCCATGGGTAAGGGCTCCAGTGCCTGTCCCGTCGGTCCAGCTTGTGGCCAGCTTTGCTGCCACTGTCGATGGCTATCCAGCATACGTAAAGACCAGGATTCCACATTCTCCAATAAAACAGCCTGTTGCGGTTCTTCGCCCTGCAAGCTATCAAGATGCGGCCAGCTCATGCGATACAATCTGCCCTCCTTCAAAACATAGGCCGTGCGTTGCAGGTGACCTCGTGGGCGGCCTAAGGGATTGGACCTTCCGATATGGGTTAAGCGTAGAGTCGGCGGCTCTAACGAAGAGTACTCCATGGCCTGCTCCACACTCTGCCCATTGTTGGAGCCACGATTCACTGCCTGTTGCAGATCCCTTTCTATATGTAAAAGGCTTATCTGGATGCGCCTAAGTGCCTTGGCCTGTGCCTCACCTATACGTTTTTGCTTAATGGAATTATCCAGAGCGGCATAGGCGGTTAGGGATAATAGAGCAAAGATGGAGATCGCAACCAACAGCTCCAAGAGGGTAAAACCACGAGTGTGTTGCAAGGCCTTCTGCATCATTTCTTCTCTATGGAGCCGACATAACTAACCAGGGGATTTTTTGCCTCAGCCGTCTTACGTACCTCCACATCGATACGCCTTACCACCGGATCTTCGGTATTGGATATCTTCACGGTCCAGGCCCACTCATGTCCGGCCATCTTCTCCTTGCCCTGTTTCTTCATCGGTCCAGGCCAGGGTGTCTTTAATTGCCACTCAACGACTTGATTCCGTGCCACCCAGCCAGCCAGCGTCTTCTCTTTAAGCAGTGCGCCGTTGCGTCCATATTGACTCATACCATCAAACAGTGTGCCGATCATAATGGCAAGGAAGGCCATCGCCACCAGTACCTCCAGCAAGGTAAAACCTCTGTCGGAACTCATTGACTGCTGCCTTGAGGATCAAACATCTCTGTCCCCCCCATAAAATTGCTGCGCATGGAATAACGTCTACCATCCATGGCCGCTACCGACAGTTCAAACGGACTGACCTCGCCACTGGAAAGGATCAAGACCATGGCCTCTGAGACACTTTTATCATCCGCCATGGGGGTACTGCCATCGAGTACCTCAACATAGAAACGCATTTTTTTCGGTAAGGTGTATTTTTTAAATACCCGGTCCTCTTCAATCACCTCCCACTTACCCTGCTGCAACTGTAAAAAACTGTAACTGTCGTATTCAAAGCGCATGGCCAATTCAAGATTTTTCAGCACCGCCTCTTCCTGCGCCGCTTCCAGATAGGCGGTGACACGCTTTACCTCTTCCACCATGCTGGCATGTATATCTCCACGCTGCATAGAGATGATGGCAAAACTGAACAGGCCCCCGATGATCACCAGGACAACCATTATTTCGAGCAGGGAGAACCCGGCGATGTGATGGTTCTGGCGCGCAGACATGATCCTAACTACAGATCCCAGTTACCGATGTCGGCATTCACACCTTCACCACCCAGACGCTTGTCTCTGCCCAAGGTGTAGATGTCGAATGCGCCATGAGTGCCAGGATAGAGGTATTGATAGTCGTTACCCCAGGGGTCCTTGGGTAACTTGTCCATATACCCCTGCCAGTTTGCGGCCTCCGGTTCACCACTGGGTTGCTCCACCAGAGCCTGCAGTCCCTGTTCGGTGCTGGGATAGTCGTAGTTATCGTTGCGGTAAAACTGCAGGGCACTTTCGATGGCCTTAATGTTGTGCTTCGCCTGCACCAGACGCGCCTGATCCGGTTTATCAAATATCTTTGGCACCACAAAGGTCAGCAGTATGGCAATAATACTTACCACCACCATGAGTTCTATCAGTGAGAAGCCACGCTGGTTACGATCATGTACAGTCATTGATTCTATTCCTCTCGATTTCATTCTACTTACCCACCAGGCTGTTCATTTCCATTATCGGCATCATGATAGACAGCACGATGGTTAAGACGGTGATACCCATAAACAGTATCATGACCGGTTCAAATACGCTGACCAGAATACCCAGTTTGGTCTCCAGTTCACGTTCCTGGATCTCGGCCGCCTTATCCAACATCGCCTCCAGTTTGCCACTGGCCTCGCCGCTGGCAATCAGATTTTGCGTCATGGGTGGAAAATAGCCACTCTGTTTTAAAGCGCCATGGATGCTGCTGCCTTCGCGTACCCGAGCAGTGGCATCGTTGATTGCGCCACGCATGGGTAGATTATTGATAACCCCGGCGGCTATAGCCATGCCTTCTAAAATGGGTACACCACTGCTATTGAGGATGCTCAATGTGCGAGAAAAACGTGCCGTATTCAAGCCACTAATGACCCGCGATATCATCGGCAGACGCAGTAACAGCCGATGAAAACGGTAGCGATTTTCCTCCAGCCGTAACCAGATGATAAAACCGAACACCGCTCCCACTACGCCCGCTGTCAGCAGCCACCAGTAGCTCAATAAAAAATCACTGATGCTGATGAGGCTACGGGTTAATAGCGGCAGGGTCTGCCCGGTCGATTCAAACACAGTGACGATCTTGGGCACCACATAGGTCATCAAGACCAGCACCACGGCGAAGGAGATGAGGATCACCAGGATGGGATAGGTCAGACTTTGCGTCATCACCTGCATGAACTTTTGCTGACTCTCCGCATAGTCGGCCAGGCGGGTAAGTACCGGTTCCAGATGGCCGGAGCGTTCCCCTGCCGCTACGGTGGAACGGTACATGCTATTAAAACTCTGTGGAAACTCTGCCAGCGCATCGGCCAGTGAATAACCTTCCACCACCTTACTGCGTATCCCCAGTACGATGGCCTTGACCTTGTCTCGCTCGGTCTGCTCGGCCACGGTAGCCAGGGCACTCTCCACCGGCAGGCCTGCACCCAACAAGGTCGCCAATTGACGAGTAACCAGCGCATGGTCTTTTTGTCCTATCTTGCTGCTAGCCCCCTGCTCTGACTGGCGGGAATAACGCGGACGTTTGCCTTCGACCTCTTCCACCGACAGCGGCATCCAACCTTTTTCCATCAGCTGTTGACGGATCTGACGGGCGTTGTCACCTTCAAGAACACCGGAACGCTTACGTCCCTTTTCATCGAGTATTTGATATTGAAAGGCACCCATCTCAATCCTCCTGGGTAACGCGCAGAACCTCTTCCATAGAGGTCGTACCCTGGAGGATCAATTCGATACCGGCCTGACGGATGCTGCTGGATTGTGTACGTGCCTGGACTTCCAGGGCCTGTTCGCCGGCTTCATCGTGGATCAACTGGCGAAAGGCATCATCCACCTCCACCAGTTCATATATTCCCAAACGGCCTGAGTAACCCAATTGGTTACACTCCTCACAACCTTGAGGGTGATATAAGGTGGGAGGTTGACTGGCATCGACGCCCAATACTTCGCAATCTGAAACGTCAGCCTCGTAGGCGGTCTTACAATGTGGACACAGGCGGCGAACAAGACGCTGCGCCAGGACGCCCACTAGGCTGGAGGACAAGAGGAAGGGTTCCACCCCCATATCACGCAGGCGGGTTACTGCACCCACTGCGGTGTTGGTGTGCAAGGTAGACAACACCAAATGGCCGGTCAAACTGGCCTGTACAGCAATCTGTGCCGTCTCCAGGTCACGTATTTCGCCGACCATTACCACATCTGGATCCTGACGCAGGATCGCACGCAAACCACGGGCAAAGGTCATATCTACCTTGGTATTGACCTGGGTCTGACCTACGCCATCCAGGTAGTATTCGATCGGATCTTCGACGGTAAGGATATTTCGACTGGTCTGGTTCAATTGGGTCAGTGCTGCGTACAAGGTGGTGGTCTTACCCGAACCGGTGGGACCCGTAACCAGAATGATGCCATGGGGCTTGGCGATGAGATATTCCATCCTCTTCACCGATTCGTCATTCATACCCAGATGTTTCAGTTCCAGTTTTCCCGCCTGTTTATCCAGGATACGCATGACCACTCGCTCGCCATAACTACTGGGTAAGGTAGAGACACGCACATCCACTGCACGCCCGGCAATACGCAGAGCGATGCGGCCATCCTGAGGTACACGTTTTTCCGCAATATCCAGTTTCGCCATAACCTTGATACGCGAGACCAGGAGAGGGGCAAGGGTGCGTTTGGGCTGCAATACCTCACGCAAGATACCATCGACGCGAAAACGGATGCGCAGACGATTCTCATAGGGTTCTATATGTATATCCGAGGCACCGCCTTTTATCGCCTCGGTCAGTACCGCGTTGATAAGGCGAATAATCGGCGCATCGTCTTCACTGTCCAGCAGGTCTTCCGGTTCGGCCAGTTGTTGGGCGATGGCATTCAGATCAGCGCTGTCATCCAGATCGCCCATATCTTCCATAGACTCACGGGAGCCACTTTCATATTGGGCCTGCAAGGTCTGCTCAAATCCCGCCTCGCCCAGTGTCTGTATCACCACCGGGCGGGAAAAGTAGCGCCGCAATTCCATGATGATCTGTGGTGAGACGCGATCACGTACGCCAATCGTTACCTGGGCATCGGTTTCTGCCGCCAGTAACACACCGTGGCGACGGGCAAAGGGAAAGGGGATCGCCAGTGTTTGCAGCGCAGCTTCCTCTGCGTTCTCCGGCTCTGCGGCCAGGTTATCGGACATTACTGCCCACCCTGTTCTGGCTTCTTACCTGTATCTCTCTTCTCCTGCATAAACTGCTCATAGCTTAGTGGCAGTGTCAGCAAGCGATCCATATCCGGTAGTACCGGTGCTTCTGAACGTGACAACAGGCTGTCCATCTCTTCCCTGGCAGCCATCTCCTGAACCCGAATGTAGTTATACTTTTCACTGGTCAGGAGGGTACTTTGCAGGCTATCACGCAGGATGGTGGGTTTGAGGAAGATCATCAGGTTACGCTTGGTTTTAACACTCCTTTTATATTTAAACAGGCTGCCAAGAATAGGAATAGAGCCCAGACCCGGCATGCGTTGTTCCACCTCCTGCACCTGATCATCGATCAGGCCGCCCAGTACCAGCATCTTGCCATCCTCCACCTGGACGGTGGTTTTGACGGTACGTTTGGAGGTGGCGGGGCCATTGGCGGTTTCACTGCCAGGGATGATGCTGGATATCTCCTGATCGATCACCAGTCGTATGGCACTGCCTTCATTGATCTGTGGGGTTACCTTCAGGGTTAGACCCACCTGCTCCCTGGTCACCGTGGTAAACGGGTTGCTAGGGGTGGTACTGCCTGTACCGGTATAACTACCGGTTACGAAAGGTCGCTCCTCGCCAACAGAGATCTCCGCCTCTTCGTTGTCCAACGTGACGATACTGGGTGTGGAGAGGATATTCACCCCACTATCGCCAGAGAAGGCCTTTAACACACCGGCCATATCGGTATTCCCAAAGGCCAGAGACAGGCCATTGCCGACATCAACGGAACCCGCTGCCAAGGCAACAATGCTGCTACCAGCACCACCACCATCAAAATTGATCCCGCCACTGGGGTTGCCACTGCTGGTGCCATCAAACAAGTACTGGAAACCCAACTCTCGTGTCTTATCATCAGAGATCTCGGCAATGATCGCCTCTACCATTACCTGAGCGCGCGGCACATCCAGTTTCTTCACCACAGCCTGCAGGGTACGCATCTGCTCAGGCGGTGCAGTGATCACCAGAGAATTTGTTCCTGCATCGGCCTGTACGCTGGCATTACCACTGGCTGCAGGCTTTTTGGCCTTTTCACCCACCTTGTTCTCCGCCTGACTGACCCCGGTTAGCACCTTGGCCAGATCTTCTGCTTTGGCATAACGCAAATAGAGCACGTGGGTGTTGCCGGTCTCGATGCCCAGAGGTTTGTCCAGTTGCGAGATAAGGCCGTGAATACGACTGCGCCAGGCGGTATCACCGGCCAGAAGGATGCTATTGGTACGTTCATCAGCAACAAAGGTAGGTCCTGACGGATCTTTACCTGCTGTGGTCGTCCCCTTCTCCATGGTGGTAAGAATACGCATCACCTCAGCGGCCGAGGCGTGTTTCAGACTCACCACCTCTACCTCGCCACGGCTGGGCTGGTCGATACTGAGAATGATCTTTTCCAGTCGGCTGATATTATCGGCCCGATCCGAGATGATCAGGCTGTTGGTCGGTTGATAGGCCGCCATATGTGCGTGCTGTGGCAGTAGAGGACGCAGGATAGGTACCAGCTGAGTGGCCGGCACATTATCCACATGGAAGACGCGGGTAATGGTTTCACTGCTGGGGCGGGTCTTGCCCTCTGTTTGGGTACGCAGAGCGCCTTGTTTGGCATTGGCAGAAGGTACAATGCTATACACACTGCCGGCAGGGACCACTGAGAAACCGTGCACTTCCAACACCGTCAGAAAGACCTGATAGATCTCTTTGGCCTCCATGCTGCGTGCAGAGAGGATGGTAACCTTGCCCTTAACACGAGGATCGATAATGAAGTTCTTACCGGTGACCTTGGAAACGGCCTCGGTAACCTCAAGGATATCAGTGCCCTTAAAGGTCAGCGTCGCCTTGCCTTCTGCGGCCATACTACTGGCAACAGGCAGTACGGTCAGAAGCACGCTCAGGAGCAGACTTGGGGTTAAACGTTTTAGCTGTTCCGCTCTGTGTCTAGTTATTATCATCTGGTTTCTCATATTTTAATACTATTGCCAGGGCAGGACCAAGTCCATGGGCTGACCACCACGTTCCAACTTAATGCTTAATTGGCCCATAGTCGGTAATTGCCCGTATAACTCCATGGCGCTGGCCGGGTCCGTTAGTGGTAAGCCGTTCACAGCGGTGACAATATCCCCCGGTTTCAGACCCAGGCGATTAAACAGTTCGCGATCGCTACCCGGGAACAAGCGGTAGCCTGTTATCTTGCCGTTTCTCTTTACCGGACGTTGACGTATCAGGCCGGCCAGTTCGTTCGGAGCAGTCAGTAATTTCTGCTTATACTGCTTCACTTCCTGTGTGGTAACCGTCGTCTGAATGGTATTATTTTCTACCGAAACGGATTTCGGGCTGGTTTCGTCTTGCAGAACGATGCCACCAAAGCTTTGCGGCATACGCAGGGTTTCAAAACGTCCGTTTCGCGACAGGATCACCCTGTCCGGGTGTATCTCCTTCACCACCGCACCACCAGCAACCTGCTCGTTGATGGCGTAGCTCTTCTCATCCCCCCCTGCAACACGAATAAAGGCCAGTGCGATGCTGGGGTCATCGGCGGCGATAACGCCGGTAAGACTCAGATTCAGACTGGTGTCTGGTGCCGCTGTGGCAGCATCCTGGAGACTACCTGCCGTGCCAAACAGCCCCCCTGCGGCAGGAGGCTGGCGAGATGTCTGACGCGAGGTTTTTTGCGCGGAAGGTGGACCTATGACCACGGTATCGTCTGGCCCACGCAACAAGGACACCGTCTCCCAGGTGGTAACGGCGGCACTGTAGGACAGCAGGATCAGCAGGCCAAAGGCGCTCCATTGAGCCAGCTTGTCCTGCTCGATTCCCTGAATGTATTGTAAGAACTGTTGTGCTTGTTTATACATAGGCTTCAAATTGCCATTTGGCATATTATTGTTTCATCCCTGTAAACGATCATTATTCCTAAAATTTCTTTTTTACACAAATAGATAATTCAAAGTGTTATGATCATTTATAGTTTTATATCGGCCCAATTCTCCCATTGTTAACTACTAATCATGACTCCAGACCAATACTGTCAGCAAAAGACACTTAAAAGCGGTTCCAGCTTCTATTTCAGCTTTCTATTTCTGCCGCCTGCGCAACGCCAAGCCATGAATGCCTTATACGCCTTCTGTCGCGAAGTGGACGATGTGGTGGATGAAACCCATGACCCAGCCATCGCCCGCATCAAGCTACAATGGTGGCGAGAGGAGCTGGTGCGTTGTTACCAGGGACAGGCACAGCATCCCGTTGGCCAGGCCATACAGACACTGTTACCTCATTATGATCTACCGCAGGCACTGTTCGAACAGATTATCGACGGTATGCAAATGGACCTGGAACAAAACCGTTATGCCGATTTTGCCTCCCTGTCTGGCTATTGCTACCGGGTAGCAGGGGTCGTCGGCCTCCTCTCCAGCAAGATCTTCGGCTATCAGCATGCAGACACGGAAAAGTATGCCGTACAGTTAGGACTAGCCCTGCAGCTGACCAATATCATTCGTGACGTGCGAGAGGATGCACAACGTGGACGTATCTATCTGCCCCAGGATGAAATGCAACGTTTCGGGGTAAGTGAGTCCTCTATCCTCGCCCTGGAAGAGAGTGATGCGCTTAAGGATCTGCTCCAATTTCAGGCCCAGCGGGCCTTGCAGCAATACGATATGGCTCTGCAGACACTGCCTGAAGAGGACAGACAAAACCAGCGCACAGCCATGATCATGGCGACCATCTATCGCCATACCCTGGAATTAATGATCAAACAAGATTTAAAGGTTATGCAACGGCGTATCAGTCTGCCTGTTTGGAAGAAGTTGTGGTTGGCCTGGCGCACCGCTCGTCTGGAACACGGTCTGCGTAAGCAACACCTGCGGAAAACCAGGGCGTGAAACCCTCAGCCATAGTGGTCGGTGGCGGTTGGGCGGGACTGAGTTGTGCCGTAGAACTAGTCGATAATGGTTTTCAGGTCACCGTTTTGGAGGCGTCACCAGAACTGGGTGGCCGGGCCCGCAGTGTCCATTTTACTGATCTCAGGGTCGATAATGGTCAACATCTGCTCATCGGTGCCTACCGGAAAACCCTAAACATCCTCAACAAAATGGGTCACAAAGAGACAGACCTGTTTACCCGTCTGCCCATGCAGTTACTGTTAAAAGGAGCCGACAAAGCCGTACGACTTAAACTTCCTGCCTACCTGCCTACGCCCTTGAATCTCGCCTGGGCCTTACTTACCATGCAGGGCTTCAACGGATCGGAACGTATCAAGGCCTTAGGATTCTCTCTGCGCATGCGCTTACGCAATTTTCGCCTGACGGAGGATCAGGGATTGGACAGGTTGTTGCGCGCCTACGGCCAGACCGACGATCTGATCACAAACCTTTGGGAGCCTCTTTGTCTGGCCACACTGAATACCCCGATTCAGGAGGCCTCGGCCCAATTATTCCTCAATGTCCTGCGCGACACCTTTGGTCGCAGGGCCAGCGACACCGACATCCTGTTACCACACAGAGATATTGGCCAACTGTTGCCCGCTCTGGCCAATGACTGGTTACAGCGGCATGGCGGAACAGTATTACTGGCTAATCGTGTCACCAAACTCTTTTACAAGGATGAAAAAGTTACTGGCCTTGCCTGTGGTGAACAGGAGTACCATGCCGATCACATCATCCTCGCCAGCCCGTTCGAGGAGAGCCGTCGTCTGCTGCAAGAGATCCCTGGGCTCGCATCGCTACAAGCCTCTCTGCAAGCACTGCACAGCTACCCCATTACCACTATCTATCTGCGCTACGCACAAAAACCTGAACTTACCTACCCGCTACATGGACTGTTGGGTAGCCACTCGCAATGGATAGTGGATCGGGCTCATTGCCAGCAAGCCAATCTGCTTGCGGTGGTTATCAGTGGTCCTGGAGATCATATAGCGATGGACAAGGTCGCCCTGGCACAACTGATCATTGATGAAATAAGGGGAGTAATTCCCAAGCTCCCTCCACCGTTGGAACATATGGTCATTAAAGAAAAGCGTGCCACATTTCGTGCCGTCGCCGGTGTGAATCGTTATCGCCCGCAGAATCAAACCCCGTTAGCCGGTCTGTGGTTGGCTGGTGACTATACCCATGGCGCCTATCCGGCCACCCTCGAAGGGGCGGTACAATCTGGGGTACAATGCGCGCGCCTGATTTATGAGCAAAGCTGTACTAGCTAGAAGGAACACCGAAGATGAAAGACTATTTAGCCCCCGCCGACCTTCTAAAAGGCCGAACCATACTCATCACCGGTGCCGGTGATGGTATCGGACGCGCAGCCGCTTTGAGCTTTGCCAAACATGGTGCCTCAGTCATCCTGCTGGGACGTACTGTACGTAAGCTGGAACAAGTCTACGATGAAATTGAGCAAGCTGGTGGACCTCAGCCTGCCATCTATCCCATGAATCTGGAAGGCACCACGAGCGACGACTATCAAGTGCTGGCCGAAACCATTGAAAAGCAACTGGGCAAACTGGATGGCATCCTCCATAACGCCGCCTTCCTTGGCTCGCTCACCCCCCTGGATCAATACAACCTGGAACTCTGGTCACGGGTCATGCAGATCAACCTGCACGCTCCCTACCTGCTAACGCGTGCCTGCCTGCCACTATTGAAGAAGAGTAAAGATGCCTCGGTGATCTTCACCAGTTCAGATGTCGGCCGCAAAGGTGAGGCCTATTGGGGTGCCTACGCCGTCTCCAATGCCGCAGTGGAAAATCTGAGCCAAGTCTTTGCAGACGAATTGGAAATCAATACAAATATTCGCGTCAATACCATCGATCCCGGTGCCGTACGTACCATTATGCGCAGTCGAGCCTTTCCCGGTGAGGATCCCAATACACTGCCTCTGGCCGATGATATTATGCATGCCTACCTCTATCTTATGGGTTCAGACAGCAAGGACGTTAACGGGCAGGCCTTGTCCGCACAATAATCTTTTGACGGCAAAGGACTGCCGTATCCCTCCCATGGACTAAAATAAATCTTGTATATACAATAAGTTACACTACAAATCTGCCGTGGCACATAAATTGCTTCATGATATTCACTGAAGTTAGAAACTAGAGTGCACACATGTTAGCAACCAGCACCGTAAGCATTATGACTCGCGACACAAACGTCTCTGCAGAGATGGAATGCAGGCTGCCGGAATACCTGCATGCTCTACCGCAATATCTGCACAAGCAGGCCTTAAATCTGTTAGCCAAGCTGCATACGAGTCTGGATATAGAACAACTGTTAAAGGCCTTTCATCAGGGAATCCAGGTGGATCTACCCGAGCTGGCTTTTACCGTTGACTGCCCGGACTGTTATGTTCCGATACCGGTTAACTGCGGCACGAAACAATGGCAGTTTCATATCATCATTGACGACGACTATTTGTGCGACCTAAGCCTTTATAGTCCGGCAGAAATTAAGCAGGACTTGGCAGAACAATTAAATCTATGGTTGCGGGTTCTGGCCTATCCACTACGTAATGCCATACATCTACACAAAATGCGTATGCAGGTCTTCCGTGATGGACTGACCGGCGTGCAAAACCGTATCGCCATGGATCAGTCTCTAGGCCGCGAAGTTGCCAGTGCTCAACGCCATCACACAGAATTATCTCTACTCATCATAGATATCGATCATTTCAAGTCCATCAATGATCGTTATGGACATAGTCGTGGAGATATTGCTTTACAGACTACCACTAGGATTATGCGCAACTGCTTGCGTAATAGTGATCAAATATTCCGTTACGGTGGAGAAGAATTCGTTATTCTGTTAACTCATACTGAACCGGTAGGGGCTTACATATTGGCAGAACGCATACGTCAATCCATGGCAGAAGGTGACCATTTGATTGGTGATATTCGAATTCCAATCACGGTCAGCATCGGTTTTTCTGCTATGCAATGGAATGATACGAGTGAAAGCCTGTTCAACAAGGCTGATAAGGCGTTATACACAGCAAAGAATACAGGAAGAAATCAAGTCTGCTGTTTGGATAAAGATAACAATAGCGATGAATCAAGCTTCAGCGAACTGATGTCCCCCCTCTCATCGCAGGCATAATATTGACGCATATCGAATTCCATCGATAATAAAATACACATGGACTCAATACATTCGAGTCTAGTGTTTAGTTGAAAGTTTTTCTGCGATAAGCTGCCGGATATTTATGCTACGCTCTTTTGCCCGGAATAGTTCTGCGGAATCTAGTAACGGCTTAAGTTCATCCAAAATATACTGCGCTTGTGTATCACCATTCTGCTTGGCTAATAAGATCCAGGCGTATGCATTAATAAAATCCTTCTCGACACCATCGCCCTTAAAATACATGACACCTAGCTGATATTGAGACAGTGCATCATTCTGTAAAGCGGCCTTACTAAAGTATTCATGGGCAATCGCAACATCATATTCTACCCCATCTCCCATCAAATAGAGTTGAGCAAGATTGGACTGAGCACGAGCATTACCTTGATCTGCAGCCAATTTGTAATAATAGATAGCCAATTCCCCCGACTCGTCTCCTACTCCATCGGAGTAAATAACTCCCAAATTATTCGCTGCTGCCAAAACACCATTTTCTACGGCAAACTTATAGTGTTGTATTGCTCGTTTTATATCCACGGGTGTGCCTTGACCGGATTCCAAAAGATGCGCCAAATTGAAATTTGCATAGACATCCCCCTGCTTGGCTAATTTGTTCAGTAGGATAAATGCAAGTTTGTAGTTTTTGTGTTCGTAGGCAGAATAGGCAACGCGGCGTTCTTCTACCATTTGATCGGTAGCGCTAACACTGGAAGTATATGAAAGGCAAGAGACAAGGCTTACGAGGATAATTTGGCGTAGTGGAAGGAGCTTTGGCATCATTGCATCCTGGTGGGTCTTCGTGACAGTGCTGGTACGGATCGCTTCAACAGAGAAAGAATAGTCTATATTGGCTTTGGGGTGGGTTGCAAATGGTGCGGGCGTTCATCTATTTATAAATCTTGGCGTAAAACTTGATGACTAGGCATTGCATTTCAGCTGTTGTGACTTTGTTGCTATGCGATAGGGCTAGGTAAATCAAACTTGGGTTCCTAACCAAGGCCCTAGGATACGATACAAATAAAAAGGCCCGACAATGTTGTCACGTATTAAGTCGAAATATACTCTGACAGGGGGTGCTCGTCGTCTTCCGACTCCGAGCAAATTGGCTTCGGGCCAATTCGTCGAACCGGGGGTCCTAACCAAGGCCCTAGGATACGATACAAATAAAAAGGCCCGACTCTTTCGAATCGGGCCTTTTTATTTGTATGGCGTCCCCTAGGGGGTTCGAACCCCTGTTACCGCCGTGAAAGGGCGGTGTCCTAGGCCTCTAGACGAAGGGGACTTAGAACTGTTTGCTTATCTGATTTTTGTTAACGGACTTTCACTCGCCGTTACCAAATAAGACTGAAAAAAATAAAGAGCCCGGTGATTAACCGAGCTCTTTGTGTTGGCGTCCCCTAGGGGGTTCGAACCCCTGTTACCGCCGTGAAAGGGCGGTGTCCTAGGCCTCTAGACGAAGGGGACTAAACCTTCATTTTCGACGCGATAATT
>Ga0224506_10001658_pt1 | contig 15760 bp, 11 predicted proteins | sample SF_Jan12_sed_USG_2_FD_169108 | JGI IMG/M metagenome (GOLD analysis project Ga0224506, IMG submission 169108) | Sediment microbial communities from San Francisco Bay, California, United States - SF_Jan12_sed_USGS_8_1 | ecosystem: Environmental > Aquatic > Marine > Sediment | place: USA... | reverse complement strand
TGACGGCAAAGACCCTAAAGCTTAATAATGCCTGTCTCGACCCCGAAATGCAGATTTTGAGTAATAATAGCGTTAAATTGCATCACCCAAATTTGGGTGATGCAATTTTCCCTATATTTTACCAAAACGTTTTAACAGTAACTTGAAAGCCTTTTTTAGACATTTGGAAAATTGATGATGAATAATTCGGGTTAGTATGCTATCAACATTAAAAAAGATTTTTAACCATGAAGCGTGATTTTCTCCAATGCTTTCTCATCAATAACATGAATAGTCTGATCAACAACTTCGATAAGTTGGTCGTCTTTAAACTCCTTGAGTACACGAATAGCACTTTCCCTAGTCATAGCAGTCAATTCTGCAAAATCCTGATTGGAGACATTTTTTATAGCTCCATTATTAAAAATATGATCTTTTAAGTAAAGGATTGATTCTGCCATACGACCTTCCATGTTCTTCTGTGTCAATACAGAAAATTGATGATAGACATGTAAAACACGTTCTGAATACTCTTTCAAGTAGGCTTCCATAAAAGCATTATTACTTCGTATAACAGACTTAAACTCACTTATTTCAATAAAACAACATTCACAATCACTTATGGCCATAAGTGAGGAATGATGCCTTTCATCTATAAAAACACCAACTCCTCCGTTTAGATCATACGGCTTGGCATAGGTGAGTATCAGGTTTCTTCCCTTCGATCCCTCAACATATATTTTTGCAAGACCATTTCGGATGATAACAATATGAGTTAATGGTGTGCCTTGTTTATAAATAATCTCTCCTTTCTTGAACACCACTTCCGTTCTTCCTTCATTAATAGATTCCAATTCGCTATTAATCAATAAACCAAGTGAACTCATTTTAAAACAATGCTCACAGTCCAAACAACTATAGCTGTTAATAAACTCCTCCATAAAGCGCTTTATCTAGAAATCACCAACCAATTTTCTTGTAACAATCAGGAATTAATATACTTGATATCTATCATTAAAACAATGATAATCATCATGAATACCATATTATACATCTGTAAGAATGACGTTATGCCATTATCGCTATCAAACAGACAAAAAAAGAAAAACAAAGGTTTTTATCTAATTTATATTATGAAAATTTATCCCAAATTAAATTTGATGGTTTCATTCTGTTTTTACCGAACCGTTCTTAACTAATTCCTTTCGTATTTTATTTACTAATTTCAATTTATAATCATTAATAGCGGCTAAAACACTAACCATTATAAGTACAAATAATGTGTAATAAACAAATATTGGAATGGGAACAGGATCTCCTTGTGCATATGAATGCAACCCAGACAAATAATAGTTGACACCAAAGTAGGTCATTAATACTGTACTAAACCCAATCATAGCCATAAAATTGAACGAAAATGAGCTTTTTAATGAGGGGATTAGACCCATGTGTAAAATAAAGGAGTATACTATTATTGATACTAGTGTCCATGTTTCTTTTGGATCCCAGCCCCAGTATCTTCCCCACGATTCATTGGCCCAAATACCTCCTAAGAAATTACCGATAATCAATAATATCAGTCCTACAATTAGAGTCATTTCAATTATTAGGGAGAGTTCTCTCAACGTTAAATTTACTCTGATCTGATTCTCGAAATTTCTAAAAATCATAATACATAAGTTTAAAAATGCCAACATTGTACCTAGACCTAAAAATCCATAACTGGCGGTAATAGTAGCAACGTGAATGGTGAGCCAATACGATTTTAATACAGGAACTAAGTTGGTTATTTCTGGGTTCATCCAGCTCATATGAGCAGTTAGAAGTGTTATGCCTGCTAAAAGCGATGTTAATGAAAGCGTGATGGGTGATTTTTTCATGAAAATTAACCCAGCCAACATGGTTACCCACGAAATGTATATCATCGATTCATATCCGTTACTCCAAGGAGCGTGTCCTGAAATATGCCAGCGAAGAATTATTCCTAAAGTTTGCGTAATAAAAGCCAGAAATAAAATACCGAAGAATATTTTGGTGACCATCTTAAATTCAAGAGACGGCTTGAAAATCTGTATAAAAAAAATAGCAACCAATACTATTCCCAGAATAAGGTATACAGGAAACAACCTTTTAAAGATGTTGATATTATTATATAAAATTTCTAAGTTAACCTTACTATCTGTTAAAATAATGGCATGTCCAATTTCTTTTTGATAATTACTTATAGCTGCTAAGGTCTCATTCGCGTGAGTATAATCTTTTGTAAGTTTCGCCTCTTGTAAATTTTGTAAATATGTTACAAACAAAGAGCCATTAACATTATTATAACTACTTCCAATAGTGTTAAATTCAGCAGGAGTAACCCAATTATTATTATATTGGTTTGGTAACGGGAATATCTTCAACAATGATTGGTTCAATACCATATAACAAATATTTACCCGCTCATTTACATTTAATAACTCTTTATCATATTTCGTTCTTAACGCAGGTTTTTTAATATAAGCCCGATCAACTTGTCCTTTTATCTTATACTGCCCTTGAGGATCAATAAAGTCTGTAAACCGAGCATAATCCCCCTCAACACCAAGCATCGTTTTTAAACTAGGGTCGTTAACACTAATAAAAGGTTTACCTTGCCATTCAGCACGATTAGTTATCATTTCAATGAATACTTGATCGGGAGTTAAGTCATTGTAGGAACTATTTTTGTGAATTTTTACCAATACCTGTGTTGCCATAGTATTAATAGGAATCACCCTCCCTTCTGGGTTTTGTAGCTGTAATTTTCCAAATGCTGCCGCATGCTCTTCATCTATTATTGGTAGGACAGTATTATTTTGAGCTCCTACACTTCCTATGCCTGCAATAGATAATAAAATGACTAAAAAAGGCGTCAAAAGTTTTTTTCGTTCATTATGTACTTCTTTAAACTGTTGTAATAATTTTTTAAAGCGCGTTTTACGAGTGAAGAAAGAAAGTATAAGACTACCAAATAAAACAAAATAACCAATATAAGTAATTAGAGTACCCCAATAATCATGATTCACAGAAAGTACCGTTCCTTTTTCATCTTGATCATAAGACGATTGATAAAAACGGTAACCTTTATATTCAAGGATATTGTTCATGAAAATCCTGTATGGTTTTTCAATATTATTACCCTTATCTATTAAAACAATATCACTAGCAAAGGACGAAGGGCTATTTGAGCCAGGATATCTCTCCAATTGAAATTCATTTAATTTTAGTGAAAAAGGTAATTCTTGTATTAAAAGCCCAACATTAATGTTCACTTCAACATTTCCAAGTTTCAAACTTTTTCTTTTGCCCAATTCTAATGCCGTTTCAATATCGTTTACCTTTATATTAACCACCTTTTTTCCTGCTTGAGATGCATCCGTTGCTGGAGCAAATTTTAAAACAGCGCTTTCTAAATATTCCTTAACGATAAAGGACATATTCTGCAAATTATGCACTGACATGAGATTTAAAGGACTAAACCCTTTAGATCCTAAAACAATTGCATCAGTATCAATATCATGAGCTATACTAGGGTTTGTGTTGTGAGCAGAAATAGAATCTACAATATGAACATCATTATAAGGTGCTGGAAATCTCACAAATAATCTCTCCGCATTTCTGATTATTTGCACGTTGTTTTCTTTGGTGGTATCTCCAAAACTAAACCCCGTACCATGAATAGCGGTCGACTCCCCTTCTTTTATATAAATTTCGTGTCTGCCATCCTGATCACCAATAACCAAGTTAACAAATGGCGTCCCAGAAATTCCTCTAACTACAGTTTCTACTGCATTAGGGTAATAGCTTTGTATAGTAATATCAATTAGGTCATCGTTTACCGCAAAAGATTTATTGAAATTATTATCTTTTTTTTCTGATAATATGACCTTCTCATTTCTTGTTATGGTTTTTTGACCATCATTAAAATCAACGTTCAAATATGTGTCAGTAGAATAAAATTCATTTGTAGTCTGTCCATTACGAATATGCATTTGACCTTCGAACCCAATATATCGAGTTAAAGCAGCACCAATAATAATAATAATGAGTGCTAAATGAATAATGAGTACATTCAATTGACTTTTTTGGTATAGTTTTCTTGTGAAAATCATACCCGAAAAATTAATAACCATTAAGAATATTAATAGCTCAAACCATCTGGCATTATACACCAACATTCGTGCAGTTGTGGCATCAAAATCATTTTCAATAAAAGTTGCATATCCTATTACTACAGCGAAAACGATTAAAAGAATCCCCATTAAAATTCCTGAAAATAAAAATTTAAAAATTTTCATATCCCTTAATTTAAGTGGTTAAAAACTTGACCAACACAAATAACTATTTTAGTTCTTACATTAAAATAGAATCTAAAATATCAGGTTGTCAGTTGAATGATCATTCGAATGTAATTAGTTTACGAAATTTTTAATATGATAAATGATAGAAGAATATGTGATATAACTCACCTTTCTATATCGCCATATGATTGATTCATTTGGTGAAAAGAAAAAAATGGATATATGTGGAATGCGTAAACAAGACACAAACTATTCGGATTTAATCACGAAAAAAAAATTACCCTATGCCATTTTTCAAAAAGATGATGTTGATATAGCACCTACATATGATAGATCAATCGCAGCTAACTATGCTGGAAGAATCAGCTATTCTTCCAAACCAAACTACTGCATAATTTTCAAAAATTCCAATTCCTACCCCCTCCCATTCTATTTCTTTCCACATTCCTAAGTTTATCAACATAGCATTGTGCCCTTTACTTTTTTTCCATCCTTCTAGTGCCAGTTGTGCTTCCACTCCTGCCGAGTAATAATGGGCAATTTCAAAACCATTTCCTTCATAATTGGCTATTTCTCGTGGTTTATCCCACATACATTGTGCTTTCTTGTGATCGTTGGTATAACAACAAGCACTCCAACTCCCTTTTGCAGACCAACTGTGAAGGTTACATTTATTGTTCTTATCAACGTCATATTGTTGAGTCAAATCTTTTGCATGAGCTTGAGCCACCTTTGTGAGTTTTGCTGAAAAAGGTATTGTTGAAAGCTTTTTCAAGACTCTATATTCCATTATTATCTCATAGAGTTTTCTTTCTTCTTCCGATAAGCAAACTTCATCATACTTAGGTGTATCCACGGCACATACATCATTTGAAGCACCAAAATTGAATAGTAAAAGAACACTTATTTGAATAATCCACATGCAGTTAACTATTTTTAGGTGATGAAATGGAAGTTTAATTTATTTTGATATTTGAATTTAGTAAATTTGCCCGACATTTTTTATGACCAAAGAAGGTCACGTTTATAATTAACGAATTATTGAGCAAAAATTATGTTTTTCTGCTCCACTTTAACATAAAAATAACATGACAAATCAAGTATCAAAAATCATCTACACGATTACCGATGAGGCTCCAGCCCTAGCCACACATTCATTTTTACCAATTGTAAAAGCATTTTCCGCCTCTTCAGGTGTAGAAATAGAAACAAGAGATATTTCTTTGTCAGCCAGAGTTATTGCTGTATTTCCTGAATTTTTAAAAGAGGATCAAAAAATATCGGATGCTTTATCCGAGTTGGGTCAGTTGGCAAAAACACCAGAGGCAAATATTATAAAATTACCTAACATTAGCGCTTCTGTTCCTCAGTTAAAAGAAGTGATAAAGGAGTTACAACAAAAAGGATATAATCTTCCTGATTACCCAGAAGAACCTCAAAACGATGATGAAGTGGCGATTAAGTCTCGCTATGACAAAGTAAAAGGTAGTGCGGTAAACCCTGTTTTAAGAGAAGGGAACTCAGACCGAAGAGCGCCAAAGGCGGTAAAAAACTATGCAAAAAACAATCCTCACAGTATGGGAGCATGGAGTTCTAATTCAAAGACACATGTAGCAAGTATGAGCGATGGCGATTTTTACGGAAGTGAAAAATCGGTTACCCTCCAAAACGCTACCAATGTAACTATTGAGTTTGTTGCAAAAGATGGATCAATAACGCCACTCAAAGAAAATTTAGCCTTACAGGAAAGAGAAATAATTGACGCTTCGGTATTACGCCTAAATAAATTAAAAAGCTTTATTTCTAAAGAGATTGATGATGCCAAAGAAAAAGACGTTTTGTTTTCGGTGCATCTTAAAGCTACGATGATGAAGGTTTCGGACCCTATTATTTTCGGAGCGGTTGTAGCTGTATTTTATCAGGAAGTATTTGACAAATATGCTGATTTGTTTGCAGAACTTGGAATAGATGCCAACAATGGAATTGGTGATGTATATGCCAAAATAGTAGATTTACCTACAGCACAACAAGAAGAAATTAAATCGGCTATTGCCGCTGTTTATGCTAAACGTCCTGCTTTGGCAATGGTAAACTCTGATAAAGGCATTACTAATTTACACGTGCCTAGTGATGTGATTATTGATGCATCAATGCCCGCAATGATTCGTACATCAGGACAAATGTGGGATGCAGAGGGGAAACAGAAGGACACGAAAGCCATGATTCCTGACCGCAGTTATGCTGGCGTTTATCAGGCCACTATCGACTTTTGCAAAACCAATGGTGCTTTTGACCCTACTACCATGGGCAGTGTTTCCAATGTAGGTTTAATGGCTCAAAAAGCTGAAGAATATGGCTCACACGATAAAACCTTTCAATTAAACAATGAAGGAATGGTACGTGTTATTGATGCCAACAATAATGTACTAATTGAACAACGTGTAGAAACTGGTGATTTATTTAGAATGTGCCAAGTAAAAGATGCTCCAATACAAGATTGGGTAAAATTGGCTGTTAATAGAGCCAAAGCGACAGGAGTACCTGCGGTATTTTGGTTGGATGAAAAAAGAGCACATGACAGAGGACTGATTAATAAGGTAAACACTTATTTGGCTGATTATGACACTACTGGGTTAGAAATTTATATTAAAAACCCTATAGAAGCCACCTTGTTTTCAATGGAAAGGATTAAAAAAGGTGAAGATACTATTTCCGTTACTGGAAACGTATTACGTGATTATTTAACGGATTTATTTCCGATTTTAGAAGTAGGAACAAGTGCTAAAATGTTATCCATTGTACCATTAATGAATGGTGGTGGTCTATTTGAAACAGGTGCTGGAGGATCTGCTCCTAAACACGTGCAGCAATTTATGGAAGAGAATCACCTGCGTTGGGATTCTTTAGGAGAATTTTTAGCGCTCGCTGTATCACTTGAACATTTAGGTGAAAACTATAATAACCCTCAAGCTAAAATACTTGCGGAAACCCTAGATGAGGCTACAAGTAAGTTTTTATTAAACGATAAATCCCCTTCCAGAAAAGTGAATGAATTGGACAACCGGGGAAGTCATTTCTATTTAGCACTTTATTGGGCAGAGGCATTATCTACACAAAACAAAGACGCTGATCTACAAAAACAGTTCTCTCCTGTTTATAAAGAATTGTCTGAAAAAGAATCTAAAATTGTTGATGAGTTGAATGAAGCACAAGGAAAATTAATGGACATAGGAGGATATTACAAACCCAATATCACACTTGCCTCTGAAGCCATGCGGCCTAGTGCGACATTTAATAGTGTATTAGAGTCGATATAAATCATTTATATGTAAGAATTTATTGCATCTAGCTTGATTGCTAGACGCAATAAATTAGCATACCGCCACTAATCTATCATCGCTATGCATTTTAACTCAATCGCTATAGGAGTGGGCAATGCATTTATTTCTACCGTAGTTCTACAAGGTAAGTTATCCTTAAAATATTCAGCATAAATTTCATTATACGTCTTAAAATCATCTTTCATATTGGTGAGAAACACCGTGACATCAACTAATTTATCCCAACTAGATCCAGAATCTTCCAATACAAAACGTACATTTTGAAATACCGATCGACATTGCTCCTCAATGTCGTACGAAACAATATTTCCATTATCATCAAGCTCCACACCTGGAATTTTCTTTGATCCTTTTTTACGAGGACCTACACCTGATAGAAATAACAAATTTCCTGCTTTTCGAGCATGAGGATAATGCCCTACAGGATCAGGGGCTTTATCAGAATTAAGAATAGAATGGTCTGACATAGTTGTTTTTTACGAAAGTTAATAAACTGGAATGGCAACTAAAAATCATAGAGCTAGATTACTACTCTGGTAGATTTAGCCACTAAGTGTTAGTAATTAAAAAAATCATCATAATATTCGTTGAGTATTATTTTTCTTTCTGATATACTCGCACATAATCAATTTTCATTTCCATAGGAAAGGCCGATTCGTCTATACCTTTTTGACCTCCCCATCCTCCACCAACAGCAACATTAAGAATTATAAAATGAGGTAGTGAAAACGGCCAAGCATCTAAATCATTTACATCTCCTCCTTTAGGTATTGATGTAAAATACACCTTCCCATCAAATAAAAAATCTATTCGATCCTCATACCATTCTATTCCATACAGGTGATATTCATCCTCAACATCAGGTACAGAAATTTGCTTTGTTTGTTGCTCATCAATTTTCCAATAATAATTTTTTGCATGCGCTGTTCCATGAATAAAACCAGGGTTAAACCCTACATATTCCATAATGTCAATTTCACCACAATCGGGCCAACCCACTTCACCTATATTCGCTCCTAGCATCCATATGGCGGGCCATGAGCCTCTTCCTCCAGGGAGTAATGCACGAGCCTCTACTTTCCCATACAAAAATTCAAATTTATCATCGGTTACCAAGCGGGCAGACGTATAGCGACTCCCTCCAGTAGAATCATTAAGCGCAGTGATGGTTAAATAACCCTCTTCTTGTCTGCTATTTTCCAAACGATCTGTGTATGCTTGTAATTCGTCATTCACTTTGCCTGGATTCCAAATTCGATAATCCCATTTATTACTATCAGCTGCACCCTCACCGTTAAACTCATCCGACCATACTAAATTCCATCCTTCTATTTTATCATCTGGAGTAGTATTCTCGACACTTACCACCTCCTCATCAAATGAAGATGTCGATTGTTCTTGACTAGAATTTGAATCAGTAACACAACTAGCCAGTCCACCTATTAATAGTACTCCTACAAATAACCTATTCATTATTGCGGAAAAATTATTCTTGCATTTTTTCATTTTTCTTTATTTACAATTTCCACTATTACTATTTTCCTTCTACATTTTATGGGATTTTAACCCTTAACATTCATGATTAGTACTGCGCCTTAGATTATTTTTTCTTTTAAATAGTCGGATAGCCTCAAAGAGAGTGCAACCAAAGTGAGCGTGGGGTTAGCCGCCCCAGAAGTAGTGAAACAACCAGATCCCGCAACATGTAAATTATTAATTCCATGTACTTGACAATTTTCATTAACCACTCCTTTTTTGGGGTCATTATTCATGCGTGTTGTCCCCATATGATGCCACCCAGCATTAGTGTCTGCAGGCCATGAATTATCATTTTCATCACGCAAAAAATCTTTCAGTTTCATGCGACCTAAATTCGCTTTCCCTGCTTCTATACCTACTAGCTGATTGATTTTACGAATACTGTTTTTGTCAAGATCCGTCAAATCCCAGTGTAAACTTATTCTAGGTACTCCAAGTGCATCTTTTTCAGCACTAAGTGTAATTCTCGAATTTGGATTGGGTGCTTGTTCTATTCGAACATCCAATTCGAAAGCACGTTCTATGCTTCCTGAATTTTCCAATTTTGCTTTTTCACCAGCTTCAACTAGATCCTTCTTGTAATTTTCAAACCTTTCTTTATAATCATCGCCTTGTAGAATTTCCATTCTGGGGGTTAAATGCTTAGAATAACTTAACGGGTTTAAACTCAATGTGCCGTTTAAAATCTTGTTTTCAAGTTGTGCTTCTGTAGTAATTGCCAATTCTGCCCTTGGTTTTCCATTGTACTTATAGAGGTCGGTAGGGAATGGTTTTAATAACCATAACTCAGAAGTGGAGATTTCTAGATGTTCCATGAAATATCGCCCCACCACATCGTTATCATTACCCAAACCTTGTTTTACCTGTGAATTTGAAGTGAGTAACATTCTTGCATTTTGAATAGCTCCACTGGCTAAAATAAATTGTTTCGCTTTCACAGTATGTGTCTTCCCTGCATGATTTTTTACCTCTAACGATTTAACTTGAGACACATTTTCATTAGCTAGAATATTAACCACATTCGCATAGGTATAAAGATGAATAGTATTGGAATTAACTATTTCCTCCTTGTATAAGTTGCCAAATCGTGCCCGATTAAATTGCCACATTTTATTCCATACAACCTTCTTGTCTAATGGAAATGCATTCAGGTTTTCAATTTCCTTTTGCCAATAACTTAAATCATATTCAAACGGCCCAAGTTGTAATGCCTTTTGGGCCTTTATGTAAAAGGGATCCAGGTCTTCCTTGCTAATTGGCCAGCCACTATCTGGCACCCAGTCTCTTTTTGTGAAATCAATATCATCAAAAGGTGAGCAAAACCCAGACCAATGTCCTGTTGTGCCTCCGAAATAATGTAAACGTGTGCCATGAAGAGGGTAATATTGTTGTCCTGTACTTTCCCCTTTGTATAAGTCTTGTAATTGACTCTCATATTTAAAACCACCTCCTTCAAGAAGAATTACTTTTTTACCCGTCTTGCTCCAGTCAAGTGCAATACTAATCCCTGCAGCACCTGCACCTACAATGCAAATATCACCTTCAATAGTAGAGTGGTTGGGCAGATCTCTTGCGTCAATATGCATGTTGTTTTTTAAGTTTTGTGGTTAAAAGTGCACATTGACGTGCCTCTGTTTTGGAGAGCATCCATCCATCAATAAGTACAGTATTCCCTGTTTCAAAATCTTTCCTAACTTGATTATTCAATTTTCCAGCCTTTTGATTACCTAAAATATTATTGACTAATTTATCAACAAGTATTTGTTCACTATTTTCATCTGGGAATTGGCGAAGATATGCTACACCAATGGCAATGATGGCATCAGTATCCCAGATCAATGACAGAGACTGAGGTTCTGCAATCAATGGATCATAGGTGTCATCGTGATTGAGGTAAAAATATACCGATGGTATTGAAATTGCAGCAATACTAGCTGTTCCTATTATAAAATCTCTTCTTTTCATTGTTCACACGTTAACTTTTAAATATAAGTTACTCCTATAACTACTAACAAAGTTTTATAAGGGTAATGCTCCATCACAACAGCTATACATGATCTATTTGCAGCACTTTGTTTCTATATTCCTGAGGAGAACATTTTTCATATTTCTTAAAAACAGTAGAAAAATATTGACTTGTAGCAAAGCCACAGGTATAAGCCACCTTAGCAGCACTTATTCCTCTCTGTTCTCTTAATATTTTTTTCGCCCACTCTATGCGTTTTTTTGTAAGCAATTGCATGGGAGTAAGGTTAGTCAACTGCCTGCAATGGTGGGTAAAACGCGTTGGTCCTAACCCTGAGGAGTTGGCCATTTCTTCAATGGTCCATGGATATTCTAGGTTCGAGGACAACTCCTCAATAAACTGCCTTGCCGAATGTAAGCTATCTGTCAATGACTCATTCAGTTCCATTTGCCCTCTTTCAAACATCTCTAACATTAAAATCAACAATTCATTCACCAATAACCTGATTTTTGATGATGATCCTTCCACCTCTTTATGTAATGTCTGACCAATCTGTTTAAAACACTCTTTAATCTCAGAAGTAGCCTTCCAAACAGGCTGATCATTTTGTCGAAAAAAAAGTGTCAATCGTTGCAAGTCCTTGTCTGATAGGATTATCCAATGAGGCCATGTCCATTGTTGATGAGGTCGTCTCACTCCTACATCTAGAATTATCCAGTAAAATTTACCTACCCCTACATTAGGATTCCCGACACGATGTTGTTGCCATGGTCTCGTAACCGTAAAATCGCCTGGTAATAAATCAGTTTGATGATTTTCGGAAGCATAGGGCATCATTCCTGATTCTAAAAAATGAAATTCAATCCCTTCATTTCGATGCCAACCCAACCCCCAGTCTTGTATTTCAGTAGCACTCCAATAGCCTATTGTATTCAACCCTATCGTATCCTCTGTTAGTCTATCCCCTGGATATGAGTGTCTTGCCAACGCTTTAAACTCTACCTTCCCTCTTTCAAAAGCATCTACTAAGGGTAAGCAAGCGTCTGCATGATAAATCGACCCATTTTCCCCTTTAAAAAAAATGTTTTGATGTTTAATTTTGTTCATTGAAATATTTTAAACATAATGCATTGAATAAATATGTACCTTACTGTCTTAGACAAAAGAAATGTTCATACTTATGAATTAGTATGAACAAAATTATACAAATTTAATGATCAATAGAAAATATAACCTTTATGACCTCTAAAAATCGACTTTTTATCGCCAGTTGTCTGGCATTAATCACTACTTCTATGACATTTGCCATTCGAGCAAAACTCGAAGGCGTATTTATGTCTGATTACAGTTTAACTAGTGAAGAGATTGGATTTGCATTTGGTCCCGCTTTTTGGGGATTTACGCTAGCCATGATTATAGGTGGCCCCTTGGTGGATTATTTTGGGATGAAAAAAATCCTAAATCTCGCTATGTTGGGACATGTTACAGGAATTATTGTCACCTTATTTGCACGTGATTTCTGGATGTTGTTTGCTGGAACAGCTCTCATAGGTATTGGAAATGGAATGGTAGAAGCAGCCTGTAATCCTTTAGTTGCCACACTATTCCCAGAAGAAAAAACTAAAATGCTCAATCGCTTTCACGTGTGGTTTCCATTGGGTATCGTGATCGGAAGTGTTTTGGGCTATTTGATCGTAGATACCTTAGGGCTTAGCTGGATGATTTTAGTAGGAACATTATTTATTCCTCTATTCGGCTATGTATTTATGTTTTATGGAAAAGAACTTCCTCAAACAGAACGTGTGAGAATGGGTGTTTCAGACACAAATATGTACAAAGCAGTTGTTTCCCCACTTTTTATTTTTATAGCACTCAGTATGATGTTAACGGCTGCTACAGAATTAGGAACTGGACAACGAATTGATTCCCTTTTAGGGGCATCAGGTACTTCTCCACTACTTATATTGGCTTTTGTAAATGGCATAATGGCCCTCGGCCGATTATTTGCTGGAAGCTTAGTACATAGGCTTAGTATCACAAAGCTATTGCTATTTTCTGCTATATTCTCCTTTTTAGGGCTTATGTGGTTAAGCGTAGCTACAGGTGCTATGACCTTTGCTGCCGCTGGTGTTTTTGCCATTGGTGTATGCTACTTTTGGCCTACCATGCTAAGTTTTGTAGCAGAAAAAATTCCTGAAAGTGGTGCCGTAGGTCTTTCAATAGTTGGAGGCTTGGGAATGTTTTCCGTTTCGATAGTTCTTCCTATTATGGGAAATTTCATGGATGAAAACGCTACAGGAGCGGAAACGTTGAGTATGATGGCTATCTTGCCTGCTATACTAATCGTAGCTTTCGGAGCATTACATTTCTCTAAAAAAGTAGCATAATTATATTTCATAAATTAAAACACAAAATATGAACGCTGGTAGAATAAAACTTGGAATGTTAGGTGGTGGCAAAGGAGCCTTCATCGGTATAGCGCATAGAATTGCCGCCTATATGGGCGAACGTTATCACTTAATAGGTGGTGCTTTTGATGTGAATTATGAATTGGGGTTGGAGTTTGCTAAAGACCTCGAATTAGACGAAAGTCGAGTGTATCCCGATGTAGAAGCATTAATAGAAAATGAAAACAAGTTGCCTGAAGAAGATAGAATGGAGGTAGTTTCCATTGTAACACCTAATTTTCTTCATTTCGGAATGGCAAAACGTTTATTAGAAAGTGGGTTTCATGTAGTATGTGAAAAGCCAATGACCATGACTGCCAACGAAGCCGAAATTCTTGAAGGCTTGGTGAACTCTACTGGCAAAAAATTATGCCTCACACATACGTACACTGGTTATCCTATGGTACGTCAAATGAAAACCATGATAGCTGCCGGTGAAATAGGAGAAATTCAAAAAGTTGATGTTCAGTATTACCAAGGTTGGATAAACCCTGTTGTTCACGATAAAGAATTAAGAAAAACCGTTTGGAGGTTAGACCCAGCAAAATCGGGCATTTCATCTTGTATAGGTGACATTGGTCTTCACGGGTTTAATTTAGTGGAGTACACTACTGGAATTGAAATAAATGAAGTTCTTTCAGATTTAAATCATTTATATGATGACAATCCTTTGGATGTAGATGGCACTGTTTTATTGAGAATGGAAGGTGGGATTAAAGGCGTTTTAAGAGCTAGCCAAATTGCAACAGGTGAAGAAAATAATCTAACCATTAAAGTGTATGGTAGAAAAGGAGCTTTTAAATGGGGACAGGAAAACCCCAATGAACTTACACTTTTAAAACAAGACGAACCTTTTCAAGTGTACAAGCCTGGACATCCCTACAATGCTCAATTCACTGCTGACAGTACCAAGATGGCTCCAGGCCACCCAGAAGGAATATTTGATGCCATGGGTAATTTGTACCGAGGATTTGCTAAAGCAGTAAGAGGAGAAAAATTGGAAGAGGGCGATTATCCGAATGTTCATGATGGTGTACGAGGGATGCATTTCATCGAAAAAGTAGTTAAATCGAATAAAGAAGGAAACACTTGGGTAAGTATATTATAATATGAAAACGATAAAAGGACCTGCTATATTTTTAGCACAATTTTTAGGTGATGAAGCACCTTTCAATACTCTGGAAAACATTTGTAAATGGGCTGCAGACTTAGGATATAAAGCCGTTCAAATTCCAGCATGGGATACTCGTGTAATTGATATTGAAAAAGCTGGAGAAAGTAAAGACTATTGTGACGAAGTAAAAGGCGTTGTAAATGAAGCTGGTTTAGAGATATCAGAATTATCTACTCACCTCCAAGGACAATTAGTTGCTAGTCATCCAGCATACGACACTATGTTTGATTCATTTGCCCCAGCCTCATTGCATGGCAATGTGAAAGGAAGAACGGAATGGGCGGTTAATCAAATGAAATCTGCTGCTAGTGCTAGTAGGCATTTAGGAATTGATGTGATGGCTTCTTTTTCAGGGTCATTGCTCTTCCACACCATGTACCCTTGGCCACAACGACCAGCAGGTTTGGTCGAAGCTGGCTTCAAGGAATTGGCGAGTAGATGGATGCCTATTTTAGATCATTGTAAAGACTTAGGGATTGAAGTATGTTATGAGATTCATCCAGGTGAAGATTTACATGATGGCGTAACTTTCGAGCGGTTTCTAAAAGAGACCAATAATCACTCTAGTGTAAAAATATTGTATGACCCAAGTCATTTTGTGCTTCAACAATTAGATTATTTACAATATATCGATTTTTATCACGAATACATCCGCATGTTTCACGTCAAAGATGCAGAGTTTAATCCAAATGGAAAGTCAGGTGTATATGGTGGGTATCAAGACTGGGTAGACCGACCAGGTCGTTTCCGATCATTAGGAGATGGACAGGTAGACTTTAAAAGTATCTTCAGCAAATTAAGTCAATATGGGTACGATGGATGGGCTGTTCTGGAATGGGAATGCTGTATCAAGTCTCCTGAGCAAGGTGCAAAAGAAGGTGTGTCTTTTATTACTGATCATATTATTGAAGTTACAGAAAAAACATTTGATGATTTTGCAGGTGGAAGCGTAGATCAAAAGCATTTAAATAGCATCTTAGGTCTAGATA
>Ga0224506_10001656_pt1 | contig 15776 bp, 11 predicted proteins | sample SF_Jan12_sed_USG_2_FD_169108 | JGI IMG/M metagenome (GOLD analysis project Ga0224506, IMG submission 169108) | Sediment microbial communities from San Francisco Bay, California, United States - SF_Jan12_sed_USGS_8_1 | ecosystem: Environmental > Aquatic > Marine > Sediment | place: USA... | reverse complement strand
TGGTGGTAATACTAAGAATAGTGGCGGCGGAAATAATAACTCGGGTGGTGGCAATACTAAGAATAGCGGTGGCGGAAATAAAAACTCGGGTGGTGGCAATACTAAGAATAGTGGCGGCGGAAATAAAAACTCGGGTGGTGGCAATACTAAGAATAGCGGTGGCGGTAACTCCGGTGGTGGAGGTGGCAAGGGTAAATAATTAGAAAAATCTGTTTACCTAGATCAGAAAACACAATAACTAAATTTCAATATTAGTTATTGTGTGCGCTAAGCAGTTTAAAACGCCATCGCCAATTGAATTGCAAAACTGAACTGATCTTGCACAACTTGACCATTGTCGCGATAAACTGGGTTTTGTGATTTCGAATAAATAAATTCATGACGCAATGTTGATAGACGATTGAGTTTGTAACTATGAGTAAGCGTAATAAATCCTGCTTTTATGTTTCCATAAATCCCAGTATTGCCATCACTAATAAATTCACTGCGCAGGGATAATGCGTGTTTATTTATAGACAGTTTCAAATATCCAGCCAAGGCAAAAGCTTCGTCATCACGCCAAGCTAATTCATCATAGATTTGAAAAAGGTTTGCGGTACCGCCAATTTCAATCCAAGAAAATTGTTGATAGCCACTTAAGTCTAGCAATAGAATTTCATCGTCAGTTAACATGGCATTTAATTTAATAAAACTGTTTGAACGATAATCCCATTGCATACCTGAGGCCCAACTGCTGCCATGAGGTCTTTCAATGCCATTAAGTTCCATATAAAACTGTAGTGTTCCCAGTTGGAAGAGTGTGCGTACACCTGGATAATAAAAAGAATGAGACTGGCTTAGGGCGCTATGCAAAATGTGATTATTCTGATTGCTCAGTGCCGATTCTAAACGAAGTTTTGATTGTAACTGGCCAATTTGCCATTGCCAGTTTGTGGTTCTATGCAAACTTATCCATGCGTATTGCAAACCGATATCAATGGGCGAATAGGGAGAAACCGCAGCGTTGTAGCCAAAACGTTCAAGTACGCCAAGCCCCAAATGGGCGCTAACTCGGTTGGAATCGATTGGTTTGAATTGTGTATGCAGCAGCGCAGTTTGAATACCTGCGCCAAGGTTTTCACCAGTGGCACGGGTGTGATTTAAAAACTGAAAAGTGGAAGCCAGATCGACACGCCATTCTGTATCTACATCAGCGAGCTTTGCCGATGCCGCAATGGGAGCCAATAGAAAGAAAGCTAGCAAAAATGTAATTTGTAATAATAATCTCATAGTCCATGCACCGCTGGTAAAATATAATTCATTATCATTTCTCTTGAAGGCGAGCCCATATTGTAGTTGTTGGCCGTAAAAACAATAACCAATTGCAAATCTGGCATAATCCAAATTTGTTGACCGCCATTGCCGGAGGCATATATTGCTTTGGTTAATGGAAAGCTTGCATCATCCGGCTCAAAAATCTGATGCCACCAAAAGTTTCCATAGAAATTAAAATAAGGTGTGTGGAGTTGATTCATCCATTGCGAACTCACCACCGATTGTCCTTGCCAATCGCCATTGTTTACAACCAATAAACCGAGTTTTAGCATATCCCGTGGACGAAAATAAATATGGCCGCTGGCTTCCGTGCGACCGCTACCGGTTGAGGTCCATTGATAATTGGAAATGCCTAATTTTGAAAATAAATGCTCTTGTGCAAAGTTCTGTAAACTCATATGGCTACTATTTTCGATCATTCGAGCAACAACTTGCACACCACCGGTGCAATAAGAAAAATTATTTCCGGGGTCTGAGACCATTGGCAAATCTAATATAAACTTAACCCAGTCATCATGACGATACATTTTTGCTTCATTTCCCGGCGATAAATCCCACCAATCGTTACAGGCAAGGCCATTGCTCATATTGAGCATATGTTTTAACTGAAGACGTTCTTTATCGTTTGAGCCATGGTCGAATTGACCATAGTAGCGTTGGAAATGAGCATAAACTTCATCATTCAAGTGCAATAATTGTTGATCAATGGCAATACCTGTTAATAGGCTGGTAATACTCTTAGTCGCAGACCTCAAGTCATGTAAATCATTACGCTGCCAACCTGCAAAATACTCTTCAAGAATTAAATCATTATTGATCGCTACTAGAACACTATCAATGCCAACGAATTGTTCTTGGCGGATAGCATTCAGCAAATCTTCAAGTCGAGAGACGGTTACTGCATGAGTGCTGGCATTTTCGACATTGATATTGTCAGCGAATAGTTCCGGGGGTTGATAAACATAGGGAGTTTTATCGAGCAGCCGTTCATTTTCCACATTGCACGCTTGCAGTGAAATTAGAAGAAAAAAACAATAACTAATAAAACGAAAAGCGTTCATCCGATAAATTATAGTTGTCATTATTGGTGTAAGCGCAAGTATAACACTCATCAAGAATGCTGTCATCCAAGCCAAAGCGAGCATTCAGTTCGGGCGAAAAATTCTAAGTCCGCCGCTGATACATATTACATTGCTACATAAGCCGAAACACAAGATTCAAGTTTATCGTAGTAGTGCGAAAAGCAATAGAAGAATGATCACAAACTGTATGAGTGCGACACTTTTCCAGAACAACATTGGATGTTTTTCAATCAAGGCTTGATGATCCTGCTTGATCAATGCGTGGTTCGGTTTGCTAATATCCATTTGAAATTCAGATAGTGTGGCATAGCGACGATTCGCTTTGATGCGAACACATTTTTCCAATGCAGCGTCGACCCAGGCAGGAATCGTAGGGTTATGATATTTTGCCGGAACATAGTTGACGCGTTTCAAGTTTCTAAGACTTAACGGTTTTCCGTAGGGTAGGTGACCAGTTAGCATTTCATAACATAAAACGCCTATGGAAAAGATATCCGACAAATGTGTGCCCGGAACACCTTCGAATAATTCTGGCGCTGCATAGTCAATGGTCGCAATTGGAAAATTCTGTTCGAATGGTTGATGAGTTTCTTCGATCCCCGCAATTTTTGTTGAGCCGAAGTCAATAATTTTTACTGTACCATTACGATCTATAAGAATATTTTCTGGCTTTAAATCTTGATGAACCATTTCCAAGCGTTGAAAGCAACGCACCCCTCGAATGATCTGTTGAATAATGTTGCGAACTTCTTGCAAATCCGGTTGAGGATGATCATTCATCCACTGACGCAAACTTTGTCCGTCCACATATTCAGTTAAATAATACAAAAAACGTCGTTGATGCGGCGGATCAACTATTTTTAACACATGAGGACTGTTAATGCGTTTACCGATCCACTCTTCATTAAGAAATGCTTCTATATAGTCTGCATTATCATCAAAATTAACCGATGGTGTTTTCATTACCACTTGTTCATTGTTTTTTTTATTCTGCACAAGATACACTTGAGAGCGTTTACTTGCATGAAGTTCACGAATTATTAATAAATCATCAATCACATGCCCGCTACTCAAGGGTGGTGGAAACGGTAATTCAATCAGTTTTTGATAAAATGATTCATCTTGTTCATCGGGTAGTTGTTCAATGATACACACTTGGCAGGTTGCGTTGTCGTTGCTGCCATTGGTTAAGGCCAATGACATAATCTCGCGTGCGGCCTTGTCGGGATTATCACGATTGCCTTGCAAAAGGCGAACTATGTCTTTTGCATGTACAAAGTCAAAAACACCATCGGTCGCTAAAAAATATAAATCTTGTTTTTGCAAAGAAACTTTGCGGTAGTCGATTTCAATATTTAAATCAGCGCCCATGGCACGAGCGAGAAAGGAACGTTCGGCACCTGCCCAGGTTTTATGATCACGGGTGAGGCGTTCAAAATCATTATTACGCAAACGATAGATTCGAGAATCGCCCACATGAAAAATATGAGCGGTGGTAGATTTCAATACCAAGGTGCTCATGGTGGTTAACATGCCTTGTCCCGAATGATCATAACGTGCACCTTGGCCATAGAGCCAACGGTTAATCGCACCCAGTACTTTTTGTGCTGAAGTTTTAACAGTCCAGGTTTCAGGTGTGCTGTAATAATCGTGCATAAACGCACGCACGCAAGTCTCACTGGCCTCGCGACCACCGCTGCTACTGCTAACGCCATCCGCAACAATTAAGCTAATGCCTTTGGTGTTTAACAAATCCGTTGATGGTACACGGATACCACAACAATCTTCATTAACTGCTTTAAGGCCCTTGTCACTGGCTTGGCCGGCGAGAATGGAAAGTGTACTCACACCTATTCCTATACCAATAAGATACCGCCCTAGGGATGGTATCGGTTAATGTGTCTGAGAATTAGTGTACTTCAATCACTTGTACAGTACCATCGGCTAAGGTTTCAGTCATATGCCCCTTGGGTTCTTCAAGAAACAAAAATACAAACACCAGTGTCAATACCGCTGCTGCAGCAATGACCAAGAAAAAGACCTGGGCTGAAACAAACGACAAAACCGTAAGAAATACCACGGCCCCTACGTTTCCATAGGCACCTGTCATGCCGGCGATTTGCCCAGTTAAACGACGTTTGATTAATGGCACCATTGCGAAAACCGCGCCTTCGCCTGATTGCACAAAAAAGGAACACATCATTGTCACCATAACAGCAATGGCAATTGGCCAACTTGCATCGATTTGACTCATTAATCCATAACCAAAAATTAAGCCGACCAGGAGAATCATCATGGTTTTGCGACGACCGAATTTATCACTGAATAAACCACCACTAGGACGTGCGACCAGATTCATAAAAGCAAAACCTGATGCCAACATACCGGCCATCACTGGCGACAGTTGAAAGGTATCGCTAAAAAACAAGGGCAGCATAGACACTACTGCGAGTTCAGAACCGAAAGTTACAAAATAAGCCAAATTTAAAGTGGCAACTTGTTTGAATTTATATTGGTCAATCTCAGGCACTTGGTTTTCAAATACGGCGTGGTTAGTGCGGACGATGTGAAACGTTTGGTAAATAAACAATGTGATGAGTATTCCATAAATCATAGTAGCGATATTGTTTGTTATGAAGCTTAAATTGGCGGGCCCGAGTTTCCATGTGAGTAATGCCAACGCTAGATAAAGCGGTGTGTTCATTATGATGTATAAAAACAAATCGCCTTTGCTACTAACTTCCATGGCACCGGCTTTTTTAGGTTTGAAATAAGTCGACCCTTTAGGTGTATTTCGAACCGATGCATAAAAGATAAAAGAATATACCAGGGCAAATACACCCGTGAGGGCAATTGCATAACGCCAACCATTCTCGCCGCCAAATGCCAACGCAATCGTTGGTAGTGTTAAAGCTGCAGCCGCCGATCCAAAATTGCCCCAACCGCCATAAATGCCTTCAGCTAAACCGACTTGTCTTGCCGGGAACCATTCGGCAATTAATCGGATTCCAATGACAAAACCTGCACCAACAAAACCCAGTAGAAAACGCAAAACGGCTAATTGCGTGTAGTCAGTGGCAAAAGCAAACGCAAAACAAATAAAACTCGATATCGCTAATAATCCTGAATAGATGATGCGAGGACCATAACGGTCAACTAACATTCCAATGATAATTCGTGCAGGAATAGTCAGTGCCACATTGAGAATCAGTAAGGCTTTAACTTCCTGATCACTTAATAAAAAGGTCTCACGAATGGTGGCCATCAATGGAGCATGATTAAACCAAACAAAAAAGGATAGGAAGAAAGCAAACCAAGTCAGATGCAATGTTTTGGTTTTTCCCGTGAATGAAAATATATTGAGTTTGTCTTGTGTCATGCGTGCTTCTCTTAAATTAGTGTTTAAAACGCGCATGGCAATGTCTATGCCATACACCTAACTGACGGTTTTTTATGTGGTTGAGAATGATGCAGGCATTATTTTTAAAAAATAATGCGCGAATGCAGTGCGTTAAAAACATTTCCCGCACCAGTTGCAATCAAATTGACGAAGCCTAGCAAAATTGTTTAGAACAAAAAATTTTCGCACTTAAATGAATCAAGAATTCTTAACCATGGCGATAGTAGTGCGTGCTGATATCGCGTGAGACCCATTATGGTGCGTAATTATGTGTGAAATACAACAAGTGTTAATTCTTATATAAAAAAAACCAAAAAATAATAATAATAACAAATAGTTATAAATTATTTTAAAAATCAAATTATATGGCACGCGGTTTGAAATAGGGGGTGAAAGCATAAACTTTTTATGGAGTAGGTATGAGAGAGAAGTTGGTTTTAGTGGGCAACGGCATGGCAGGTATGCGCACGATTGAGGAGTTACTTGAAATCGCTCCAGATCAATATGACATTACCGTTTTCGGTGCAGAACCTTATGGAAATTATAATCGAATTCTATTGTCGCCTGTTTTAGCTGGTGAAAAAACGATTAATGACATTATGCTCAATGATGAGCAATGGTATAAAGAAAAAAATATCACCTTACATAAAGGTCGGTGGATTACTGAAATAGACCGAAAAAATAAAATTGTGAAAACTGCGGACGGACTTGAAGCAGCTTATGATCGTTTATTACTGGGGACGGGTTCGAATCCTTTTATTATTCCTGTGCCGGGTTCAGACTTGACTGGGGTTATTAGTTTTCGTGATATAGCAGATGTTGATGCGATGTTAGATGCATCAACCTCTAAAAAACATGCCGTGGTGATTGGTGGCGGTTTATTAGGTTTAGAAGCGGCCAATGGTTTGAAGCTACAGGGCATGAGTGTAACAGTCGTGCATATCACCAAAACCTTAATGGAGCGTCAGTTAGATAAAACCGCTGGCAAAATGCTTCAGCAATCTTTAGAAGCACGCGGACTTCACTTTTTAATGGCTCATGAAACCGAAGCCATCATAGGTGAAGATCGGGTTAAAGCGGTGCGGTTTAAAAATGGTTTGGAAATCGCGGCTGATTTGGTGGTCATGGCGGTGGGTATTCGTCCCAATATTGATTTGGCCAAAAGTGCAGGAATATATTGTGAACGTGGTGTCGTCGTCAATGACACTATGCAAACCTATGATCCTAGCATTTATGCCGTCGGTGAATGTGTGCAACATCGTGGACAAGCTTACGGTTTAGTTGCTCCCTTATTCGAACAAGCAAAAGTTTGTGCCAACCACTTAGCAAAATATGGAATCGCCCGCTACGAAGGTTCAGTCACATCGACCAAACTAAAAGTCACCGGTATCGATTTATTTTCCGCTGGTGATTTTCTTGGTGATGATGATTGTGAAGAGATCATCCTACAAGACCCTGCAAGCGGTGTTTATAAAAAATTAGTATTGAAAAATAATAAAATAAAAGGCGCTGTTATGTATGGCGACACGATTGATGGTGCCTGGTATTTTCAATTATTGCGTGATGGTACCGATGTTAGTGATTTTCGTCAGAGCTTAATGTATGGCAAATCACACTTAGGTGATTCCGGACACGGTGGTCAAGACGCGGCTGCCGCCATGAGTGATGATATGGAAGTGTGTGGCTGCAATGGCGTATGCAAGGGTGACATTGTCAAAGCCATTAGTAGCAAAGGTTTGTTCACGCTTGACGATGTTCGTTCACACACCAAAGCTTCAAATTCCTGTGGTTCGTGTACTGGGTTGGTTGAACAAATTCTTGCATCCACTTTAGGCGGTGACTATTCTGCTGCAACAAAAGCAAAACCCGTATGCAAATGTACTGATCATAGTCATGAAGAAGTCCGCCAAGTAATTAGAGAAAATAAGTTAATTACAATTCCATCGGTATTTCAATTTATGGAATGGCGAAATAAAGATGGTTGCCATGTATGCCGTCCAGCGGTGAATTATTATCTGCTTTCAAGTTGGCCTGCTGAATGTACCGATGATTACCAATCCCGTTTTATTAACGAACGTGTTCACGCCAATATTCAAAAAGATGGCACATATTCAGTAGTACCTCGTATGTGGGGTGGTATTACCAATCCCACAGAATTACGTGCGATTGCAGATGTGGCGGAAAAATTTTCCGTACCCACGGTAAAAGTCACCGGTGGTCAGCGCATTGATTTACTCGGTGTGAAAAAAGAAGATCTACCGGCTATGTGGAAAGACCTGAATGCTGCAGGCATGGTGTCTGGTCATGCCTATGGAAAGTCTTTGCGTACTGTAAAAACCTGTGTTGGTAAAGAGCATTGTCGCTTTGGCACACAATTTTCGATATCCATGGGCGCTCATTTAGAAAAAATGACATGGGGTTCATGGATGCCGCATAAATTTAAAATGGCTGTGTCAGGTTGTCCGCGCAATTGTGCCGAGGCAACAATAAAAGATTTTGGAATTGTCGCGGTTGAATCCGGTTGGGAATTACATGTGGGAGGTAATGGTGGTGTTAAGGTTCGCGCTACCGACTTGTTATGCAAGGTCAAAACCGATGAAGAAGTGGAAGAATATTGTTATGCCTTTATTCAACTTTATCGTGAACAAGCGCATTATCTCGAACGCACTGCACCCTGGATCGAACGCGTAGGTTTGAGCTATGTCACTAAAACCATTGTTGATGATGAGCAACAACGTAAAGCGTTAGCGCAACGTTTTCTTGAATCACAAACTTATGTGCAAAATGATCCGTGGCGAGAACGTGCCAGTGAAGGTGTGCATGAACACGAATTTAAACCACTAGCAGTTATCGCTGGTTAAGCAGTCGAGGTAGTAAAGAATGCCAAAATTTATTGAAGTCGGTCTTTTGGAAGATATTCCACAACTAGGATCACGAGTGATCGAAACTGATCAGGGACGAATCGCTATTTTTCGCACCTCAGATGATGAAGTGTTTGCTTTGGCTGATGCCTGTCCACACAAAGGTGGGCCGCTATCACAAGGTATAGTGCATGGAAAACGTGTGACTTGTCCGATGCATAACTGGGTGTTTGAGTTGCAAAGTGGTGAGGCAGTAGCGCCCGATGAAGCTTGTGCTGCGCGATACCCCGTGCAATTAGAATCCGGAAAAATCTATTTGTCATTGGAAAAATAAAGCAACGAGGATAGCGCATGTTATTTGGTCGAGCACAGAAAAACCCAATCAATCTTCCTGGCAAAGATGCTGAAGTAGTGAAATGGGAATATACTACTTGTGGTTATTGTTCCACAGGATGTTCAATCGAAGTGGGTGTTAATTCAGAGGGACAAGGTGTGCGCGCTCGCGGTGTCGGCGGTGCGGATGTTAATCGAGGCAAACTTTGTTTAAAAGGCATTTTTGAACACGAATTATTTACCTCGGCAGGACGTGGCGAACAACCATTAATGCGTGAGAAAACCTTTGATGCCTATGAACCCGTATCTTGGGATGAAGCATTAGATAAAACAGCCGCCGAGATTAAACGCATTCAGGAAAAATATGGTCGAGATAGTTTTGCTATTGTGTCCACTGGACAAATTCTTACGGAAGAATTCTACACCTTAGGTAAACTTGCACGCGGCGTTATTGGTACTAATAATTACGATGGCAATACCACCTTGTGCATGGCTTCGGCTGTTTCTGGTTATAAACGTTCGTTTGGTTCTGATGGTCCACCGGGTTGTTATGATGATTTTGAACATACCGATTGTTTAATAGCCTTCGGTTCCAATTTGCCAGAACAGCATCCTGTGATTTATTGGCGTTTACGTCAAGCATTAGAGAAACGTAAATTTCCTATAATAGTGGTTGATCCTCGCGTCACCATGTTTGCACAATACGCCGATATGCATTTACCAGTGACGCCGGGCACCGATGTGGTGTTATTGAATAGTCTCGCGCATGTGATTCTTGATGAAGGATTGGAGGATACGACATACATTCATAGCAATACCAGTGGCTATGATGAGTTTGCCAAGCTAGTCGCTCAGTACGATCCTGTGGTAACGCAAAAAATCTGCGGTATCGATGAAGACACGATTCGTAATGTTGCACGTTTGTATGCAAAATCCAATCAAGCCATGTCAATTTGGACCATGGGTATCAATCAAAGCACTCATGGTTCTGATGGTGTGGTTGCTATTAATAACTTAAATTTGATTACCGGCAATATAGGTAAAAAAGGCGGTACCAGTTTATCCATCACCGGGCAGTGCAACGCCATGGGTACGCGTGAATGGTCCTCATGTTCGGGTTTGCCTGGCTACCGTGCATTGGAAAAAGAAAAAGATCGTGTAGATATTGCCAAGTTTTGGGGAATCGATCCTGAGTTTTTTCCAAAACAACGGGGTTTGTTTCAGACTGATATATTTCCAGCCATTGAAACTGGACAAATTAAAGGCTTGTGGTTGATAGCAACGAATCCCATGACTTCCATGCCAAACACAGCACGTATTCGAAAAACATTCGAGAAACTCGAATTCTGTGTGGTGCAAGATGCTTATCAAGATGTAGAAACGACGGAGTATGCCCATGTGTATTTTCCAGCGGGTTTGTGGGCAGAAAAAGAGGGCTGCATGACCAATACCGAGCGTCGTGTTAATTTTATAAGCAATGTATTAAAACCACATGCGAACTCAAAACCTGATTTATGGATTTTTAATGAAATGGCAAAAAGGTTCGATCAAGGGAAAAAAATTAAATTCCCAGATAGTGCCAAAGAAGTATTTGATGAAATGCGAGAATTATCCAAAGGCCGTTTTCTCGATATTTCAGGGATGACACATGAAAAAATTAAAGCCAGTCGTGGTATTCAATGGCCCATGAGCGACGGCGCAGACAGTGGCTCTGCACGATTATATGAAGATGGAAAGTTTCAGCATGCGGATGGAAAAGCAAAATTAATCCCATTGAATTTTATTGATAATAATGAAAAACCTGATGAGGAATATCCGTTTTGGTTGAATAGCGGCCGTGTCGTCGAACATTTTCATACGCGTACCCGCACAGGAAAAATTGGCAATTTGAATAAATTCAGTCCAACCCCTTATATGGAAATGAATCCCGATGCAGCACAAGAACTTGGTGTTGAACATATGAGTTATGTGCGTTTGGTTTCGCGTCGGGGTGACGCCGTGGTGTTAGTGCAATTAACCCAACGCGTGCCTCGCAATATGGTATTTATTCCGTTTCATTTTCATGAATGTGTTAATCGTTTGAGTCTGGGTTTGCTTGATCCTTATTCTCGCCAACCAGCATTTAAACAATGTTCTGTGCGTATAGAGAACGTCAGTCAACAAGAAGCTGCCGCCGTAGTAAATAAAGCGGCGCGTGCATTCTAGCTAAGGTTTCGGAGAAAATATTTATGTATGAAGTTAGAGATGATGAGCCAGGATATGCGTTTGTACCCGATGTAAAAACGCCGGAAGTGAATCAATGGGGTAGAGCCATTGAAACCACTCAAGCGGCTGAATTACGCGGACAAAGTTTAACAATCAATGGCGACGAAGCTGTTAGTGAAAATCCAAACCGTTATAAGCAACACGGCTTTCATTTTACCGCAGATAACTGCATCGGTTGTCACGCTTGTGAAGCCGCCTGTAGTGAGAAAAATGATTTACCTGCGCATATTAGCTTTCGTTCGGTTGGTTATCTCGAAGGAGGGACCTATCCCGCCTATAAGCGTCTCAATATTTCCATGGCTTGTAATCATTGTGATAATCCCGTGTGCCTAAAAGGATGTCCCACTCGCGCTTATACAAAATTTGCTGAATATGGTGCAGTATTGCAAGATCCCGATATTTGTTTTGGCTGTGGTTATTGTACCTGGGTTTGTCCCTATAACGCGCCGCAACTTGATCCTGTCAAAGGTGAAGTTTCAAAATGTAATATGTGCGTGGATCGTTTGGAAGTTGGCTTAAAACCCGCGTGTGCTTCTGCTTGTTTAGGTGGAGCATTAGATTTTGGTATTATTGAATCCAAGCCAGAGAATCGTGAGCAAGCAAAATTACGAATTCCAGGTTTTCCAACACCTGAAATTACTAATCCAAATATTCGTTTTCAACAAACTCGATCATTACCGCGTGAACTGACGCGCATTGATACCCAACCAATAAAGTATCAACGTGACGAACAAGGTCTAGGTGAATATAAAGTCAAGCCGATTTCCGCAGATAGCAATAAGGCCTGGAGTCTGCGAAATTTGCGTTCACGCGAAGACCCCTTGGTCTTGTTTACCTTAATATCCCAACTTGTGGTTGGAGGGTTCACAGCTATTTTTGCACTCCCTTTGTTTGGTGTCGATAGTCTAAGTGCGAGTTCAAATCCAACAACGTTTGCAATCACATTACTATGCATGATGCTTATGCAAAGTTTTGCTTTAGCGATTTCAACCATGCACTTGGGTAAGCCGCATCGATTTTATCGTGCATTTAACAATATTAAATATTCTCCTGTGAGTCGCGAAGTGGCTTCTTTAGCTGTGTTTTTTAGCTTATTTATGACTTATCTTGCTAACCATTTTTTTGGTTCGCTGTTATGGTCTATGCAAACCAGTCAAACCCTAGGACTCGCGCTTGGTAGCTTGAGTGTTTTTACTGGTTTAATATTTATTTATGCCATGCATAAAATCTATCGCATTGAAGCTCGACCCTATTGGAATCATTGGCAAGTGCTAACATCATTTTTTGGTAGTGTATTAAGTTTGGGCGGATTATTTGTTGGTGCGATTTTTTCATTGTCTCTCTATCTACAAGGTGAAAACAATGGCGCGCTTCTATCGTTATTAGCCTGGCCAGTGTTCATTGGCTTATTGATGGAATCGGCGGGTATCTATTTTCATAAAAGAGATATGAATAAGGCCGAGGGTGAAGGCTTAGCCGCGTTAAATGTGCAACATAGCCAATTCGGCTTAAGTCATCGTTTTCGCAATATCAGTTTTATTGTTGCCATGACAGGATTTATCACACTGGCCAACGTTGAATTAACGAGTGGTTTGACTTTCGTATTTTGGTGTGGTTTGTCAGCTTTAGTTGTAGCGGCAAGCACAATCGGACGTGCCATGTTTTATGTAATGGTGATTCCAACAACCATGCCCGGTGCATTCTTTTGGCGCAATGAGGGTTTTCAAACACATGCACGGGAAAGTGGTCTGGCCGCTATGCCACAAACCGGTGTATTGCCAAAGACCGATTATCATCACGAGCAATTGCAACGTGCAAAAGATGATATTAGAAATGAATTAACGACTTTGAGACAAAAAGGGTTGTTTAAATTTCTAAAACTGCGTTGGCAAAAACGATTCAAGTCTGTGGTGAGTCAGGCATAAACAATACGTTCTAGAAAAACCTAACCTCGACAAACGAGGTTAGGTTTTTGTTTTCTTGTTATTCCGCAAAGTCCAAAACATCTTGAACAGCTGCAATTCCTTCGCGAGCACACGCACCATCGATACTTTGTTTTTCTGTTTTGCCTGGAGGTGCACCCGAAACGCCGATAGCGCCTATGATTTTTCCTGCGGCTTCAATGAAAACACCACCGCCAACGAGCAGAGCACCAGGATTGTGTTGTACTTGATTGGGAATACGACCGGCCTGGAGCATTTCAGCTAAATCACCTGTGTGCTGACGAAAACTATTAGCCGTCCAGGCTTTTCGAAATGCAGTTTCGGGGGTATGGGGCCCCGCAAACCGATCCCGTAACATCACTTGCTCATTGCCACCACGATCAACCACCGATACAGCAACGGAATAGCCTTTTTTTCGACAAGATTCTATTGCAGCCCAGGCGGCGTTCGACGCGGCTTTCAAATTAAGACTATGAATTTGCTCCAGGCCAGCGATTTTGTCACTATTCGCGAATAAGTGATTACTAAAACACAGGCTTGCCATACTAACTAAAATCAATATTTGTAATCGCAACATTTTTCCATCCTAAAATGAAAAAAGTATGACAATAGTCTAGGGAAAAAACTATCGAGAAAAAGACAAATTTAGTTCGATGCCATAAATTGGCGTGGCGATAGACCAAGGCATTGACGGAAACGGTAACTAAATGCACTACTACTGTTATAACCTAAATCAAAAGCGATTTGGGTAATGCTATGATCGGCTCTCAAGCGTTCGATGGCTAAATTAATGCGCCAATGTTGTTTCCATTGTTCCAAACCCATGCCAAGATGTTGTATGAAATTGCGGTGAATAGTACGTGTGCTGGTGTGAAGTTGTGCGGCCCAATCTTTCAATTGACGTGAATCATCGGGTGATTGAATCAGCGCGTTGGTAATTTTTTGTATAAACCGATTTTCACTTAATGGCAAGGCCAGCGGCGAAGTGTCTAGTTGATGTAATTGTTGCTGTAGCAACCTGATTAAACGACCTTCAGCTGAACCAGGTTGATAGAATTCTGAGAATTCACTTGCTTCATCGATGAGTCGAAGTGAATTTAAATTAATTTGCAAGGGTCGAGTATCTTGTATCAGCGTCTCGCATTGTGCAGATTCCGCAAACACGGATAAATAGCTTGCTGCGGTTTTGCCAATTACTTCATGTTGAATATTTGGTGGAATCCATAAGGCCATATTCGGTAATAGAAACCATGCACGAGAGCCCTGTTTCACGATTAAGTGTCCCTGACTGGCATAAACCAATTGACCACGGCAATGTGAATGAGCAGGGATTTGATGCGGAACCGAAATACGACCAGGTGCCACTACAATGGGACGTTGAGTATCGCTTAAATCACCTTGACTAGAACCGCTATGTGTTTGCATAGTTTGAACTGTGTAAAAAAGTTAATCACAGTATATGCAATAATATTAAGGAAGAAAAATCCTATTTAGAAACCACCAAGTTTTAAGTCCATGGCAAAACCGAGTCCATGCAGTTCTGAAGAATTTAAATTGTTTTGAGCAATACCGTCAACGAATCGGTAGTTTAGTCCCATGCCAAGGCGCAAATTGGCGAGTAAATTCAAATTCAGCATCGCTGTTGACTCGAAAACGATTAGGCCATCATAGAATTGGGTCGATAAAGCGCCATTTTTCAAACCACCATAGCCCATGAAAATCTGAAACGAGGGATGAATCAGGCTGGCAGGGCGATGCATGTAACCAAGATTCACCCCAGCATAGGTCATGTGGTGAGCGCTAATCCCAATGGTTTTACTCGTGGAATATCCCGCTAACCCCATGGTCAGTCGGTGATTAATAACGCTGACTAATTGACCACCAACTAGATAATTCAAATCATTCTGTAGTGAGGTGATGCGTAAATTAGGACTGAGATAAATACCAAAACTCGAAATACCAGCACCAAATGCAGTTCGTGTTTCTGCCATGCCGTTACGGCTATAGCTCAAGCCCATGCAGGATAAAATTAGAAGCAGTGAAAGTGTCAATGAATGTTTTGCCATAGTGGCAAAACATCTACAATTTTCATACCATGGACTAGATGTTGCGTAATTCTGTTACCGCGCTGCCTAACACGACATCGCCACGAATGCTTAAATAGTCAATGGATACATTTGCTGCTGCAGTGAGTGTAGGCATGGTGAAAATAATATCATAACGCTCACCAGGACCGATTAGCAAAACATCTGTCGAAACAGCATTTGTTAAAGGGCGTCCATCGGATGCGTGGATGGTAAAGCTTGTACCACCCAAAGAAAAATTTGCAGGTTGATAGCCGAGATTGACCAAACGGATTAACACTTGCTGGTTGGCAGCTGCACTCACAACGACTGAATCGTCGCTGAGCAAATCACTACCATCCTTGCCATTAATTAAAAAATAATTTGGGCGATGGCGTACCGTGTTAGCACCACTGGCTGCCATGGGACTGCTGCTATGCCAGCGACTATCGACCGTATGCAATTGCCAAACATATTCCACATCGAAACTTGGACCAGCTAGCCATAATACATTT
>Ga0224506_10001655_pt1 | contig 15778 bp, 14 predicted proteins | sample SF_Jan12_sed_USG_2_FD_169108 | JGI IMG/M metagenome (GOLD analysis project Ga0224506, IMG submission 169108) | Sediment microbial communities from San Francisco Bay, California, United States - SF_Jan12_sed_USGS_8_1 | ecosystem: Environmental > Aquatic > Marine > Sediment | place: USA... | reverse complement strand
ATCGTGGTTCCCGGTCGTTTGGTCAATATTGTGGTCTGATGATCTGTGACTCCTGCCCAAGTTGGGGTACACTGAGCCCATGACAAGTCAAATCTCCCGCATTGGTTTTACCCTGCTACTGGCAGTTTCCATATTGATACTGGAAGGCTGTGGTTTTCGTATGCGTGGTTCCGTTGATGTACCGGTCGATATGCCGACCACTTTTGTACAAGGTACTGATCAATACCGTGGTATTACCCCGGCCATTAAACGTATCCTGCGAGGCAGCGGTGTCAATCTGACCGAAGATCCCAAACGGGCGGAACTGGTTCTCAAGATATATGATGAAAAACAGACTCGTCGTGTATTGTCTGTCGGTGCCAGCAATGCCAAGGTACGCGAGTATGAACTCAACTATCAGGTTGATTTCGGTCTGGAAAGAAGTGGCAAGGCATTAGTCGATAAACAAACCATCAGTCTGATGCGTGATTATACATTTGATGAAACCGCAGTGAATGCAAAACGGAACGAAGAAAACATGCTTTATAAGGATATGCAAAGCAATGCGATTCGTCAGTTGTTACAGCGCGTTCAGATAATTATGGCAAAGAACTAGAATAGTTTTTCATCCTCTCGCAGTGAAACTCAGAACCGAACAACTTGCATCCCATTTCAGACAGGGGTTTGCGCCGCTCTATATTGTCAGTGGTGATGAACCACTGCTGGTACAGGAAGCGTGTGATGCCATTCGTACACAAATGCGTACCAATGACTTCAACAGTCGTGAAATATTGCATGTTGACAGGAGCTTTGACTGGGGACAGGTATTGATGCTTGGCAACAGCATGTCATTGTTTGCTGAACGTAAAATAATTGAATTGCGTATGCCAACCGGTAAACCCGGAGATGAGGGTCGCAAGGTGCTGGCTGAATACATTGCCAATCCACCGGATGATACCGTATTACTGATTATTACCGGCAAGCTGGATAAAGGCACGCAGAATACAAAATGGTTCAAGGCACTGGAACATGCCGGTGTGTTTATTCAGGTATGGCCGGTGGAACCTAAACAATTGCCGGGCTGGATCATTCAACGCGCCAACAAGAAAGGCATGAAGATCGGGCACGATGCAGTACAGGTTTTGGCAGAACGTGTCGAAGGTAACTTGCTGGCGGCAATGCAGGAACTGGAGAAACTGTTTTTATTATATGGAACAGATGCCATCTCTGCTGAAATGGTGACACGAGCCGTGGCTGACAGTGCGCGCTTTGATGTATTTGGTCTGGTTGATAGCGCACTGGAAGGTGAAAGCGCACGTACCGTGCGGATCCTGAACGGGTTGCGTAGTGAAGGTGTCGAACCGGTGTTGATCCTGTGGGCACTGGCGCGCGAGATTCGCGGGCTTGCCAGTATGGCTGATGAAATCCGTTCCGGTACCGGAATGGAGCAGGCTATGCGTCAACACGGCATCTGGCAAAAACGACAAGTGCTGGTGCAATACGGACTGAAGCGCTTTAACGCAGATCAGTGGCAGCGTTTACTGGTGTTTGTCGGCCGAATTGATCGGGTTAGCAAGGGGATGGCGGCAGGTAATGTCTGGGATGAGCTGTTACAATTAGTTGTTTTAATGACCGGTAAACGGTTAATGAAGAGTGTGGCATAGGATGGATATTAAGGCTTACATGAATGATTTGGGGCAACGGGCGAGCATGGCGTCACGTGCGCTTGCGCGTTCAACAACCAATGCACGCAACAATGCCTTGCTCGAAATTGCCAATCAAATTGAGCAGTCAGCCAGTGAGTTGAAAGCAGAAAATAGTAAAGATCTGGCCGCCGGAAAAGCAAATGGTTTGTCTGATGCCATGCTGGATCGTCTGGCACTGACAGACAATGGTATTGCGACCATGGCTGAAGGCATTCGCCAGATTGCTGCATTACCCGATCCAATTGGCGAAATCACTGATCTTAAATATCGGCCCAGCGGAATTCAGGTGGGTTACATGCGCGTACCTTTGGGTGTCATCGGTATTATTTATGAATCGCGTCCTAATGTGACAGCCGATGCGGCGGCTCTGTGTCTGAAATCAGGTAATGCCGCGATATTACGCGGTGGTTCGGAAGCCGCTCATTCTAATCAGGCAATTGCCAAAACAATTAAGGCTGGACTGGAAAAGGCCGGCTTGCCTGCAGATGCCGTGATGGTAGTTGAAACCACAGATCGTGCTGCCGTGGGTGAACTTGTGCGCATGGATAAATATGTTGATGTAATTGTACCTCGCGGTGGTAAAGGCTTGATCGCACGTATTATCGAAGAAGCACGTGTGCCTGTGATTAAACATTTGCATGGTGTGTGTCATGTTTATATTGATGACAAGGCGGATGTTGAAAAGGCAGTAAAGGTAGCATTCAATGCCAAGACCCAGCGTTATGGTACCTGCAATACAATGGAAACTTTACTGGTGGCTGCAAGCATGGCAGACAAGGTATTGCCCGAGCTGAACAAGTTGTATCAGAAAGAAGGTGTTGAACTGCGTGGTTGTGACAAGACGCGTGCGATCCTGAAAGATATTAACGCAGCAACAGATGAAGATTGGGATGAAGAATATCTTGCGCCTATTTTATCTATTCGTGTTGTCGACGGGATTGAACAGGCGATTGATCACATACATGATCACAGTTCAGCGCATACTGAATCTATTATCACGGAAGACATTGTTAATGCACGCCGATTTTTAACAGAAGTAAATTCCAGTTCGGTGATGGTAAATGCATCTACCCGTTTTGCAGACGGTTTTGAATACGGACTCGGTGCTGAAATCGGTATCAGTACTGACAAGATTCATGCGCGTGGGCCTGTTGGCCTCGAAGGTCTGACATCGCGTAAATTTATCGTGATTGGCGATGGTCATATTCGTACGTAAATATCTGCTCCAAACCTCATGATCGGGATCCTCGGTGGTACGTTTGATCCAGTACATAACGGTCATGTACAAATTGCGCTGGATATTCATCATGCGCTTGAGCTGGAACAAATACGTTTAATTCCATGCAACGTGCCCCCGCATCGTAATATGCCGGTGGCCAATGCAGAACAACGTCTGGCCATGTTGCAACTGGTGACAGTTGATCATGATGAATTATCCGTTGATACACGCGAGCTGGAACGGGAAGGACCGTCATGGATGGTGGATACGCTTACTTCGTTACGCAATGATTTGGGTAATACACCATTGTGTTTCATAGTCGGGGTAGATGCGTTTAATCATATTGATACATGGCATGAATGGCAGAAATTAATTTCATTGGCACATATTGTGATTGCAGACAGGCCGGATTGTAAATTAGCGGGCTCAGGTACGGTTGCTGAATTTTTAAAACAGAACATAACAGGTAATAAGCATGATTTGTTACAGCAGGCAGCAGGACTTATTTATCGTTGTCCGGTAACACAAGTCAATGTTTCATCAACCAGTATACGGAACAAAATTCATTCCGGTGATGATGCAGACAACCAGATGCCGGAAAAGGTTTGGGCATATATACAGAAACAGGCTATATATAAATAAGGTAAGTTATGAAAACAGATGAACTTAAAAAATGCGTAACGGATGCGCTGGATGATTTGAAGGCAGTCGATGTGCTGGATATTGATGTGCATGAGGTGACCAGCGTAACGGATATTATGATTATTGCGACAGGTACATCTGATCGTCATGCCAAATCACTGGCCAGTCATGTTATTGACTCAACTAAGACAGCAGGTATAAAACCACTGGGAGTGGAAGGACTGGATCAAGGTGACTGGGTATTGATTGATCTGGGTGATGTTGTTGTCCATATTATGCGACAGGAAGTACGTGACTTTTATAATCTGGAAAAGTTGTGGAGCATGTCAGAAGTTACCGAAGAAGGTATACGTGCGCAGTAAAAATATCTTTTAGTAAAACCAGAAGGTTTCTTGTTATGCGTATTCTTCTTATTGCCGTTGGAAACCGGATGCCTGACTGGGTAGAAAATGGTTTTAACGAATACGCCAAACGTCTTCCCCCCGAGTGTTCCCTTGATTTGATTGAAATTCCGGCGGGCAAGCGCGGCAAGTCAGCTGATGTGGTTCGTATTACCGAAAAGGAAGGCCAGCAAATGCTGGCTGCGATCCCAAAAGGGGCGGTAGTGATAGCGCTGGAAGTGACCGGTCGACAATGGGATACCCCGCAACTGGCACAAAAGCTCGAACAATGGATGCAGGATGGCCATGATGTCGCCCTGCTGGTCGGTGGGCCGGAGGGACTGGCGCCGGAGTGTCTGGCTCGTGCCGATGCTAAATGGTCATTATCTGCCCTGACAATGCCGCATCCACTGGTGCGGGTGGTACTGGCTGAGCAACTCTACAGGGCATGGACGATTACCCGGAATCATCCCTACCACAGGCAATAGGCTGATTAATGGGCTGAAAGGCGTGAACCAAGTACAATAAGCCCATGAGTCTGACAGCCAATAACCCGAATCTTGCTATTCACCTTTATCTTGCCTCTTCCTCGCCCCGGCGGCGTGAATTACTTACCCAGATTGGGGTCTCTTATCAGGTAATATCTATTGATGTGCCAGAACAGCGTTCAGCAGGTGAGTCGCCAGCGGATTATGCCCAGAGGCTGGCGCTGGAAAAAGCACGCGCGGGTCATCTTGCGGCAGAGGATTCCAGTATTCCGGTTTTGGGTGCTGATACCGTTGTGGTGTTAGATGATATGGTGCTGGAAAAACCCAAAGACAAATCTGATGGTCTTGCCATGCTGGAAACATTATCCGGCAAGACCCATGAAGTATTAAGTGCAGTTGCCCTGGTAGGGGAAAAAGAAAAAATAATTCTGAATCGCTCGCGTGTGAGTTTCAGGGAAACTACAGCGCAGGAGCGTGAAGCCTACTGGGAAACAGGTGAGCCAAAAGACAAGGCCGGTGGTTATGCGATACAGGGGCTGGCGGCGGTCTTTATTTCAAAGCTGGAAGGCAGTTTTTCCGGCGTGATGGGCCTGCCCTTGTTTGAAACTGCCGAATTGTTGAAAGAATTTAAAATTGAAATTTCAGGTACAACCTAATGAGTGAAGAAATCCTAATCAATATGACACCACAGGAAACCCGTGTTGCAGTACTGGAAAACGGTATCCTGCAGGAACTCTATATTGAACGAACGCGCAAGCGTGGACTGGTAGGCAATGTTTACAAGGGCAGGGTGTCACGCATCCTGCCGGGGATGCAGGCAGCATTTGTGGATGTGGGTCTGGAGCGTACGGCCTTTTTACACGCATCCGATATTGCTGTTGAAGGTGACAGTCGTGATGAAACACCGCAGATTAATGCCCTGTTGCATGAGGGGCAGGACATACTGGTACAGGTGATCAAGGATCCCTTGGGGACAAAAGGCGCACGTTTAACCACGCAGTTGTCTATCCCGTCACGTTTACTTGTCTTTATGCCGGGTATTTCTCACATCGGTGTTTCACAGCGAATCGAGAAAGAGGAAGAGCGTAACCGTCTGAAGGAAATGGTTCAGTCCATGAAAGAATCCACAGATGAAAATAACGGATACATTGTGCGTACAGTTGCAGAAGGTGCCGGTGAAAAGGAACTCAGTGATGACATGCGTTATCTCCAGCGGTTATGGAAAGCCTTGCAGGAAAAAATTCCTGATATGAAACCTGGCACAGTGATTTATGAAGACTTGCCGCTGGCCGTTCGTGTGTTACGCGATATGGTCGGTGTTGATGTTGAAAAAGTGCGTATTGATTCACGCGAAATGTATCGCAAGGCTACCGAGTTTGCCGGTCAGTTTCTTCCTGAACTGGCAAAATGTATTGAGCATTATCCCGGTGGCCGTCCCATTTTTGATTTATATTCCGTTGAAGACGAAATACAGAAAGCACTGGAAAGAAAAGTAGAGCTTAAATCGGGAGGCCATCTGGTTTTTGATCAAACTGAAGCCATGACCACAATTGATGTGAATACAGGTGCATTTGTGGGGCATCGTAATCTGGAAGAAACCATTTTCAAAACCAATCTGGAAGCGGCACAGGCGATTTCACGTCAACTGCAACTGCGTAATCTGGGTGGCATTATCATTATTGATTTCATTGATATGCAGGAAGAAGAGCACAAGCGTCAGGTAATGCGTGCTCTGGAAAAAAGTCTGGATAATGATCGTTCCAAGAGTCATATTTGTGAAGTATCCAGTCTTGGGCTGGTTGAAATGACACGCAAGCGTACACGTGAGAGTCTGGAGCATGTATTGTGTCAGTCATGCCCAACCTGTCAGGGACGAGGCTCAGTAAAAACAGCAGAAACAGTGTGTTATGAAATTTTCCGTGAAATTTTGCGAGAGGCACGCCAGTTTGATACCCAGACTCTGATGGTGCTTGCTTCACAGGAGGTGGTGGATTTACTGCTGGATGAGGAGTCAGATAGTGTGGCTGAACTGGAAGAATTTATTGGTAAAACCATCAAATTTCAGGTTGAGTCACTGTATGCACAGGAGCAGTTTGATGTTGTTCTTATGTAAGGCAAATTATTAAAATAACCATATGCCATCTCTTTATAAATCACTGACAACAGCGCGCAATGTAACAGCAATTATAATTATTATTTTTGTTGCGACTGTTATCACATTACGTTTTGTTACATTTGGTCTGAACCAGTATCGCTCTGATATTGAAAACAAGTTAAGTGACCTGATTGGCTATAACGTCAAGGTCGGAGACATTTACGTATCATGGAAATCGGTTAACCCTGAAATCAGGATGGAAGAAGTCAGGCTTATTGATATAAGAAGTAACAGGGAGGTCATGCAATTTAAAAAGGCGCGTGTTGATATCGGGTTGCTTGACAGTATTGCAGGCGGAAAACTGATACCAACAGGACTGATGATTGATGGTGCCAGTCTTTATGTTGTGCGTCACCCGGATAGAACGATTGCCATCCAGGGAATTGGTGTATCTGATACAAAGGTATCTGAATCAGACAATCAGGCCTTTGCCCAATGGTTACTGGCAAACCCCTATATTGGGATTGAGAACTGTAACATCTCGTGGAAAGATGAATACAGGAAACGGGAGTTTAGTTTTTCCAATGTGAATTTGCATTTGAAAAATGAAAACGGCCAGCATTTTCTGAAAGGTTCTATCCATTTCCCTGAAAAAATTGGACGTGCACTTGAATTTGATTTGGCAATCAAGGGTGACGTTTTGTCTTCAAGTGAATGGGAAGGCAGTCTGAAAACAAGAGGAACACAACTGGGCCTTAATGTTTTTCTTGATGAGGTTGGTCGTGATTACCTTGCACTGTCTGAAGGGGTGGTCAGTTTTGATTTGCAAGGGGAATTTAAACAGGCACGTATAGAATCCATCGAAGGAGAACTGGAGCTTGATAACATAAAACTGGTTAATCAGAATGAATTTATAAAAAATCCGGCGGATGTTGATATCAGTCGCTTCAAATGGCAGCGTGAAAATGAAAACTGGACACTTGATATAGACAAGGCAGTATTTCAGGAAGGAGATATAAAAGAGAAGGGCAGTCATATCCGGATTGCAGTAAATAAAAATAATGTGCAGGTTGATATTGACAGTGCCATGAACCGCAGTATTAGCCAGATTGCACTGATGTTTGGCAAACTGGATAAGAAAATGATAGATGCCATTGTAACCATGCAGCCGGAAGGTAAACTGGAAAAATTTCATACCAGCTTCAATATTGTGAATGATGCAATAGAACAGATTGCATTCAATACACAACTTTCTGATCTCACCATCAAGCCATGGAAATCCATTCCCGGTTTTACCGCACTCAGCGGTACTCTCCGTCATGCAAATAATGCCGGAAATCTTGAAATAGAGACGGACAGTGATCGGGTCGAGGTCAATATTCCGCGTGTGTTTCGCAAGTCATGGCCAATCAGGGAAATGGAAGGCCGAATTGACTGGGCACGTAAGGGCAAGGCGTGGGAAATCACGACCAGTGAAATAGATCTGGCAGGCAAGGATCTGGAAATGCAGGTCAAGGCACTGGTACGTATTGAAGAAAACACCAGCCCTTATCTCGATATTAAAGCCAGTTTCAGGAATGGTAATGCCGAACAGGTTTATTCCTATCTGCCGGTTGTTATTATGCCGGATCGTGTCGTTAAGTGGCTGGACCGCTCCATTATCAGTGGACAAGTAAAAACGGGGACAGCTGTTTTCAAGGGGCAGGTAAAAGATTTTCCGTTTGAAAAGAATAATGGGAAATTCAAGGTCGATTTTACTATCGAAAATGCATTACTTGACTACATGCAAGACTGGCCGCGTATTGACCAAATAGAGGCACAGGTGGTTTTCAGCGGTAATAGCATGAACATTGATGTGGCAGCAGGAAAAATATTTGATGCGGATATTCTTGAAACGAAGATTTCGATTCCAATACTCAGTTCAAATCATCCTGTGTTGAATATCAAGGGTAAGGTGGATTCCACAACACGCGATGGTATTGCCTTTCTGAGACAAAGCCCTCTCAATAAAAAATTCGCCAACTTGCTACCGGAAAAAGAAGTCAAAGGCAAATGCAACATTAATCTGAATCTCGGCATCTCTCTTTCAGACAAAGCCAGTACGACAGCAGGCAGTATAAAATTTATCAACAATACATTAGTTGGTGCACATGATCTGAAAATTGACCAGATAAATGGTTTGCTCCGTTTTTCAGATAAAGGTGTGACCCAAAGCAGGTTATCCGGTGTGTTTCTGGATAAACCCATTACTGCTGATATTTATTCTGAAAAACAGCAAAATAAAACAGAAAGCCTCACAACGATGGATATTGCCGGTCATGTAGAAGTAGAAAAACTCATGAAACAATATGACTGGCCATGGCTGATTTATTTTTCGGGTAATGCTGACTGGCGAGCAAAAATACAATTTCCGCAAGACTGGGGTTCAGGGAAAGGCAAGGGACAACTCCATATTGAATCTGACCTTTCAGGTCTTGGGGTAAACCTGCCAAGCCCTTTGGGCAAGGAAGCGGCAATGACGCGTACATTGGAACTGGAAGTTGATCTGGTAACAACGGATACAAGAATGATTTCCATGCTTTATGGAAAGAACATCAGCGGTATCTTTGAACTGGAAGAAAAGGAAAACAGGACTTCCCTCAGTCGTGGCGGCATTCATCTGGGAAGTGAGGGCACCAGTCTGCCTGAAAAATCATTATTCAAACTATCCGGTGATCTGGCCAGTATTGATATTGATAACTGGATTACATTCAGTAAATCGCAAACACTCTGGAAACCGGATGGCAGTGCATTAACACTGTTGCTGGATGCTGATCATTTACATATTGCAAGACATAAGAGTGATAAGGCAACAACAGAAAGCAAGGAAGACACTTTTGATCCGCGTGACATCCCAACCATGTTTGTCAAAGCCAAACGTTTTACCTATGGCAATGCAGAGCTGGGGCAGCTGGATATGGAAGTGGCAAAAGTCGAGAATGGATTAAGCTTTAAACACATCACACTTAATTCGCCAAAAGTAAAGGCTGAAGGAAGCGGGAACTGGTTATATATTAATGATATTCATAATTCCTCACTGAATCTTAAAATAGAACATGAAAGTTTTGGCGAACTTTTGAGTCAGCTGGATTATGAAAATGAATTTGAAGGTAGTAAATCGATATTGAATCTTGATGCAAAATGGAATGGCTCTCCTTATGACTGGTCACTTAAAAAAGTAGAAGGGAGCATGAACATTGATCTGGATGAAGGACGTATTCGGGATATTGACCCCGGCAAGGTAGGACGCATTTTTGGTTTGCTCAGTTTACGCGCCATTCCCCGTCGTTTATCACTCGACTTCAGTGATTTGTTCAAAAAAGGTTTTACTTTCGATAGCATCAGGGGAAATTTCTCGATTGATCAGGGCAACGCCTACACAAACAATCTGGTTGTAAAATCTCCCGCTGGTCTGATTGTGATTGCCGGACGCATTGGTCTGGCCGATGAAGATTATGATCAGACATTGGTGTATACACCCACGCTAAGTGGTAGTTTTGCCGTGGCCGGCGCCGTGGCCGGCGGCCCATTGGGAGCAGCCATTGCTGTCATAACGGAAAAATTATTCAGAAAGCAAATCAGTCGTGTAACAAAATATGAATATACGGTAACAGGTACCTGGGAGAAACCTGTGATTACACGAATCAAGGATGAAGACAAGAAGCCTGAGAAAACACCGGCTCCAATTGATAAAGGTTAACTGACATCAAATTCAATATCGGATATTATCTGGAAATATGAAAAAGCTTTTATATTTTTCCCTGGCTTTGGTGTTATTTGCAGTTTATGCAGAAGAGGCCAGTGTTCCTCAGTATATTGCCAAGGAAGTTAAATCTCCTGAACAGACAACAGATTTGCAGAATGTTTCGGTAGAGCAAAATATTGCACCTGTTACAAAAAAACTGCCACCGCTAACACTGGAAAGTTTATTAAATAATCCATCTCTGCTGGAATCCATGCAGGAACTTGTTCAGGAACCGGATCGCCAGCTCCATATACATTATCCAAAAAATACAAATAACACCCGATTGATTATGGAATTGCAAGACAAGCTCGTTGCACTTGGGTTACCATCGGTACAAATCCAGATAACTCCCGATGAAGATCAGGCAAGTGAGTTTCTGTTTGAAACGGAAGAGGCAAATTTTTATCAGGAACCGGAACAAATACAAGAACCAACGTTACAACAGGAGCAGTAATGACAGATAAAGTAGCCGCTATACAAATGGCATCAGGACCGAATGTAGGTGCAAACCTGATTGAAGCCGGACGTTTGATCGGACAGGCAGTGGATGCCGGTGCCAAGTTAATTGTGTTACCGGAAAACTTCGCCATTATGGGTATGAAGGAACAGGACAAGGTCGAAGTGCGTGAAGAAGATGGCAAGGGCAAGATTCAGGACTTTCTTGCACAGACTGCGGCGAAACATAAAGTCTGGATTGTTGGTGGCACTATCCCGTTGGTCACTTCAGATCCAAAAAAGGTAAAGGCGGCCTGCCTTTTATATAACGATAAAGGCAAGGTAGTAGCGCGTTACGACAAGATACATCTGTTTGATGTCAGTATCGAAGAAAGCGGTGAAAAATATAATGAGTCGTCCACTATTGAACCGGGTACTGAAACGGTGGTTGTTGATACCCCGTTTGGCAAACTGGGGCTCGCTATCTGTTATGACTTGCGTTTTCCGGAACTGTTTCGTGAAATGATCGATAAGGGAGTTGAAATTATTGCTTTGCCTTCGGCATTTACCGCCATTACCGGCAAGGCTCACTGGAAGCCATTGATCCGTGCCCGCGCAATTGAAAACCTGAGTTATGTGATTGCCGCTGCGCAAGGCGGTTTTCATGTTAACGGGCGTGCAACTCATGGTAACAGCATGATTGTCGACCCCTGGGGCAACATACTTAATCATCTGCAACAGGGTTCCGGTGCCGTGATCGCTGAAATTGATCGTGACAAGTTGATCAGTACACGTCAGAACTTCCCGGCACTGAAGCATCGAATTATAAGCTGTCGTACCTGATGAGTAATAACCTTGAGCTTGCACGTAGCGTTTTATTAACACCAACCGGTCTGGGTGAGAACGATCTGCAGTCAGTGCTGGATCAACTCATGACCCATTCCGTTGACAGCGCTGATCTCTATTTTCAGAGCAGTCGTCATGAAGGCTGGGTACTGGAAGATGGCATAGTCAAGGAAGGCAGTTACAATATCGAACAGGGTGTCGGTGTGCGTGCCATCAGTGGTGAAAAAACCGGCTTTGCCTATTCAGATGAAATTGTTTTACCTGCACTGACTCAGGCAGCAACAGCGGCACGTGCCATTGCGCGTAGTGGTGGTCAGGGCAAGTTACAGGCATGGTCAGGTCAACCTTCCCAATCACTTTATATTCCCGATGATCCACTCGGTTCATTACCCGAAACAGAAAAAGTAAAGCTACTCGAGTCACTCGACGCAGAAGCACGCAGGCAGGATCCGCGTGTGAAACAGGTTGTTGTATCCCTGTCCGGTGTTCATGAAATGGTTTTGATCGCGGCGACCGATGGTACCTTTACCGGCGATGTGCGTCCGCTGGTGCGTTTGAACGTATCTGTTATTGCCGAACAAAACGGACGTCGTGAACAGGGCGGCACCGGTATTGGCGGGCGTGTTACTTATGATTATTTTCTGGAAGATGATCGCGGACTGAAACTGGCGCGTGAAGCCGTACGTCAGGCGGTAGTAAAACTGGAAGCAGTTGATGCACCGGCTGGCACCATGCCGGTTGTACTGGGCCCCGGTTGGCCAGGTGTCTTGTTACATGAAGCAGTCGGTCATGGTCTGGAAGGTGATTTTAATCGCAAGGGCAGTTCAGCATTCAGCGGCCGCATTGGTGAGAAGGTGGCTTCCGAACTTTGTACTATTGTCGATGACGGCACCTTGCCCAACCGCCGTGGTTCATTGAATATCGATGATGAAGGCATAGAAACCCAAAATACGGTTTTAATTGAAAATGGTATTTTAAAAGGTTATATGCAAGACAAAATGAATGCGCGATTAATGGGTGTCAATCCAACCGGTAATGGCCGGCGTGAATCATTTGCCCATTTACCCATGCCGCGCATGACCAACACCTTTATGCTGGCCGGTAATCATGATCCGCAAGAGATCATTAGCTCTGTTAAAAAAGGGTTGTATGCCGTTAACTTTGCCGGTGGTCAGGTAGATATAACCAGCGGTAAATTTGTGTTCTCGGCCAGTGAAGCCTATCTGATTGAAGACGGTAAAGTTACGCGACCGGTTAAAGGGGCGACATTAATCGGTAATGGGCCGGAAAGCATGATGCAGGTATCCATGGTGGGTAATAACCTGCAACTGGATGAGGGTGTCGGTACCTGCGGCAAGGAAGGGCAAAGCGTGCCTGTTGGGGTTGGTCAGCCAACGCTTAAGATCAATAACATGACAGTAGGCGGAACCGCCTCATAAGTCCCTGAAGCGGTGCTGACTGTGTTGAAAAGAAACTCGAATTTGCTCATTTACTTGTCTGTAAACTCCGCATTCTCGTTTCTTTTCGCCTTGTCATCATCCACTTGAGGAGCTTATGAACAGTTTTTCAATAAATAAAATTGTTTTTTGATGAATATTTTAGTTAGGAAAAAAAATGGACATGCCTGTTGTATTTAGTGATCGCGAAGATCAGTCCCGACTTGAATCAGTGATTGAACGTGTCCTGGAAGAAGCCAGAAAGCAGGGCGCCAGTTCAGCCGAGGCTGATGCGCACATGGATGCCGGTCTTTCGGTGACATCCCGTATGGGTGATGTTGAGACCATTGAACATACGCGTGATAAAAGCATGGGTGTGACAGTCTATTTTGGTCAGTGCAAGGGTTCTGCCAGTACCAGTGATTTCAGTGACAATGCTGTTATTGATACCGTCAAGGCAGCTTGCAGTATTGCACGTCATACAACAGAAGATCCGTTTTCCGGTCTGGCAGATGCTGAACTGATGGCAAAAAATATTCCGGATCTGGATTTGTCCCATCCATGGTCATTGAGTGCCGAGCGTGCAATAGAAATTACCAAGGAATGTGAAGCCGCTGCACTCAATACGGACAAACGTATAACCAACTCTGAAGGTGCCACCATAGATTCGCATCAGGGAATTCGCGGTTATGGGAACTCACATGGATTTATTGCTTCCTATCCAGCCAGCCGACATAGCCTGAGTTGCTCAGTCATCGCCAGTGAAGGCGACAAAATGCAAAGCAACTACTGGTATACGGTGGCACGTAAACATGAAGATCTTGAAGCATTAACATCGGTTGGTCGAAAGGCAGCAGAGCGTGCACTTGGTCGTTTAGGTGCAAGCCCTATTGCCACCACACAAATGCCAGTGATATTTTCTGCTGATATGGCTACCGGTTTGATTTCACATTTCCTGCGTGCGATCAACGGTAATAGTCTGTACCGTGATTCATCATTTCTGAAAGACACATTAGGTGAATCCATTTTCCCTGAATTCATTCGCATTGATGAACGACCACACTTAATAGGTGGACTTGGTAGTACCCCTTTCGACAATGAAGGTGTGGCAACAACCGCGCGTGACTATATCATTGATGGCGTTCTGCAAAGCTATGTACTCAACAGTTATTCGGCACGCAAACTGAACCTGCAAACCACCGGTAATGCAGGCGGTGTACACAATCTGTTTATTACCCACAGTGATTTGACTCAGAATGACTTGTTTAAAAAGATCGGCAATGGTTTGTTTGTGACAGAACTCATGGGGCAAGGCATTAACATTGTGACCGGCGACTACTCACGGGGTGCCGCCGGATTCCTGATTGAAAATGGTGAAATCACCCGGCCGGTAGAAGAAATAACCATTGCCGGCAACCTGAGAGACATGTTTAAAAAAATTGTTACAATCAGTAACGACATCGAAACCCGTGGTAATATTTTTACCGGTTCCATACTGGTAGATAGCATGATGGTAGCGGGCCAATAAAGTCCGAGCCTTCACTGTTCAGAATTAGTCTAAATTTGAATAACATAACATTCAACTACTTACAAAAGAAAAAATTTCCAATAGGCAAACAAGGTTATTTTCCATAGAATGTTGAGACTGAAAGAGGAGAAATGATTTTCTCTCTCCCGCTACATCACTTTCCAATAAAATTCAAAGAAACATAACTGGAGAGAATATGAAACTGAAAATTGAAGCAATGGAATGGATGATATGGCTGCTCTTCATTATTCCTTTATTTGTGCTCATCTTTTATATATGGGGAATTGAGAAAGGGCTGCTATCCCTCATTCTGGTACCTATTGTCCTGATTGTAAAAAACACTTTTCTGGAAAAACATTATGCATGGAAACCGGCCTACAGTGTGGGTGTTGCCAAACTGGATGAAGAACATAAGAAACTGTTTGCACTCATGATGGAAATGTACACCGCGTTAAACAAGACCAGAGGTAGTGAAGAGGCAAAACGCATTCTGGAAGAACTGAAAGATTACACATTGACACATTTTAAAAGGGAAGAAGATCTAATGAAAAAACACAACTTCCCTGATTATGAATCTCATCTTGCACAACATGAAGCCATAAAAGTAAAAATAAACGAATTTCAGGAACAGTTTGATTCCAACAGCACAGAAGTATCAAAAAACCTGTTACGCTATTTACAGGATTGGCTGGTCAATCATATTCAGGGAACAGACAAACAATACAGTGAGTTTCTTGTTTCCAGGGGGGAGCACTAGGGTATTATTATTTTCCGATTTCATTTGGGCTAAAAATCCCAATTTGAATTTTCCCCAATCATCCCCATATATCACTCAATGTATTTTCAAGGGTGAATTTTATGTCCAAGCATGTCGTGTGTCCGCAATGCGGGCAGATTAATCGTATTCCTGAAGATCGTCTTGTTGATGGACCGAAGTGCGGCGGGTGCAAGCAGGAGTTATTTATGGGGAAGCCGGTGGAGTTGAACAGTCAGAATTTTTCCCGTTTTGTCGCTAAATCAGATTTGCCGGTAGTAGTGGATTTCTGGGCACCATGGTGTGGGCCATGCAAGATGATGGCACCGGTATTTGAGCAGGTCGCAGGTGAGGTGTCACCGCGAGTGGTTCTGGCGAAAGTGAATACCGAGGCTGAACAGGCATTGGCGGGACAATTCGGGATTCGTAGTATTCCAACATTGGCCGTGTTCAAGGGTGGTAAGGAATCAGCGCGTATTGCCGGCG
>Ga0224506_10001654_pt1 | contig 15781 bp, 12 predicted proteins | sample SF_Jan12_sed_USG_2_FD_169108 | JGI IMG/M metagenome (GOLD analysis project Ga0224506, IMG submission 169108) | Sediment microbial communities from San Francisco Bay, California, United States - SF_Jan12_sed_USGS_8_1 | ecosystem: Environmental > Aquatic > Marine > Sediment | place: USA... | reverse complement strand
CTAAATCATATATTGATAATTCAAAAAAACATCATATTGCATTTGAACCAGATCGTATTAATCTTCCAAATTCCTTAATTGATAATTTCAGAATTAAAAAATTTAATCATACATCAGATGTAAACAGCAATGTATCTACATCTATGCAATTGATAAATCAAATTCGTAATCAACTATATTCATCGTCAAATTTGAAAATTAGCGATTTACAATCTTATAAAGATTCTATATTCTTGATGGATGCACCAACTGGTTCTGCAAAGACACTTGCATTATTAAATGTAGGAATTAAATTGAAGAATCGAATCTTATTAGAAGAAAAACAGCAACCTCGAATTATCTATGCATTACCATTTGTTTCAATTATTGACCAAGTTGGTGCTGTAATTCAAGATATTTTGGTATCGTCCCAATTATTAAATGCTGAAGAGTTTGGACAAAATCAATTACTTACCCTCCACCACCATTTGGCAGATAGTAAATGGATATATTTAGAAACAGATGGGTTGGAAAATTCAATTATCAATGAAGGAGAAACTAAAAATACCTATACCATGCATCGAGTAAATACTTGGCATTCAGAAATAATTGTAACATCATTTATTAAATTATTCAATACCATTTGTAAAAGTCACAAACGCGAATTAATTCGATTTCACCGTCTTGCAGGTAGTATTATTTTAATTGATGAAGTTCAAGGAATACCTGCACAATACTGGGAATTAATTATGCAAGTTTTTGAAACACTTACAAAATCATTGAATTGTTACATAGTATTAGCTAGTGCAACATTGCCAAAGGTATTGTTGCCTGCATCATTAAATCAGGTCAATCTATTTGATGATAAAGAAATTAATTATCCCAGCCTTAACCGTTATAATTTATTTCTAGATTGTTATGATATAGACATACAAGATTTTATAACCATCTCTATTAATGACTTTTACAAACATTTGCTAACAAAATTTGGAAATGTATTAGATAATCAATATTTAATTGTAGTAAATACAACCAGAGTGGCATATAGTCTATACGATTCTTTACATAAAAAATATGATGAGGGTGTATTTCTATTATCAACTCAAATCTTACCAATACACAGAGCAGTGATAATAAGTGAAATTAGTCAAAGATTAAAAGATAATAAACCTACAATCCTCATTAGTACACAATTAATAGAAGCAGGTGTGGATTTTTCATTTAAAATCGTATATCGTGATTTTTGCCCCTTAGATTCGATCATACAAGTAGCTGGTCGTTGTAATCGTAACTTTGAATTTGATGAACCACAAGAAATCAGATTGGTTATGTTAACTGAAAATAATGGAAAAATATTTTATAATCTGATATACAATCAGCACCTAGTTAACCTAAATATAACAACTACACTGCTAAAAAGTATAAACAAACAGGTGATAAGTGAAAATGAATTAAGAAACCTAAGTAATAATTATTTTAATTCGATTGCTCAAATTCGAGTTACCAATACCCTACTTGAGGAATACCAACAAGGAAGATTCGAGACAATGAATAACAACTTTAGCTTGATTGATAATACGTATAATCAAATTCCAATTGTACTAATGTTAGATGAAAATAAAAAATTTACAAAAGAATATTTTCATAAAAAACTCAAACATATCCCAAATAAATTACGTCCTTATACAATTGAAGTATCCAAAAGCAATTTGGATACAATAATTAGTCAAATACCAGAAACTAGCTTTAAATGTGTCAAAGGTAAATATGATAGTACTGATATTTATTTTATTCAGTTAACTGGTGAAAACGCAAAGGATATTTATACAAAACAAACTGGATTGAAGATGGTGTCTTTTATTTAAATGCCTGATGAAGGATCAGATTAATATCATAAAAGGATGAATTATAGATTAGAATGATCCTTTCTATTGATGGAGTTGATGTATTATGGTAATAACAATGATTTGGATTTTTCACTGGAATAATTGTGATAATTTTAATGAGGCTAAATTATTCAAAGAAGCTAAATTCACAAAAAAGAAAGTTTCTATTTTAGAAAAACTCGATGATAAACAAAGGAGATTCTCTGAAGATTACCAAATACCATATAGTTCAATCACCCCTAAAATAACAAATTATATCAATATTCCTGACTTCCAATACCCCTCTAATCCAGAATTTGAGATAATCTACGTAAAAAAGAGATTAATCTTATATCCATTCGGTTGTTCATATTTTGAAATAAATGTAACAGCAAAAGCAGAAACATTTCCAATGAATTTGATTAATTCCCTAAAGATAGATGGTCATTCAATAAAAGGAACAGCCATACATCATAAAAAATTGGGTTGTGGTAAATTTAATGGAATAAACTCCTCATTATGTACTTATTGCACGAGAAATGAAACAAATAAAGTATTTGAAATTCAATTAAATACACAGGATCTAATGTTTAATAATACAGAAAATGCAAAGTACAAATCTTTCAAAAATTATAATTGGCTCTACCAAGGCAAGACACATTATATTTCCGGGGAGAAATTAATTTCAAATGTTAAGAAATATTCCATAATTCCTATAATCTATGCTTTAACATTTACATTTTCAATAAAACATCATATTTCTACCTATATCGAAAAAATAGTAAGTACAGTCCCGCAGTATCCAAGTATAAATTATAAACTTCCAGAAACTATAAGAGAAAATTTACTATCTATAATATTTCTTAGATATTATTGGTCAAATAAAAATTTCATTCTTACAACAGAATATGCCCGTTTGGGCATTACTCCAAACATATTAAATCCATTAATATTTGTCTATTCAATTTATATGAAGGAAGATACATGGGTATTTAATACAAGAGTAAAAACACTATTCAAGAGTTTTCCAATGATTTTTTATGACGATCTGCTAATGATTATGAAAAAAGTTCCTGGAAATATATTATTTAATAATGACCTCATGTTAATCCCATTAGATCAAAATATACCAACACTTAATGAAACTTTGAATCTTTTAAATAATGATGAAATCGAAATCGTCCAAGAACTAATTTTTAATTTCAGAAATACAATTCCACAGTACATTGGAAAAGATCCCGAGTTTATTGCAAAATCCGCAGCAATGACTGCTAATAGAATTGTCAAATCTTTGGGTAAAGGTTCAGGTGATAAAAATACAAAGGTTACAAAACAATTGATTGATATTTCTCAGAAAACTCAACTAATATTTGAATTATCAAATAATGATAAAAAGAACTTCGGTTTGAGACCTGATTGGACATTTTATTATTTGAATCCGATATTACCTTATTTTCGAATATTGATAAACATATAGGCTTAATTTCCAATTATTACTTGATTTTTGTATAATTAAGTTTGAAGGTCCAAAACCACATTTTTCAACATACCTTGCATATTATTAAAAAACAGACCATTTAACGAAGAAGGCGTCTATTGTATTATACTTCTGTTTATGTGTATATGATGCCCAATCATAAAGCATTCTTAAAACTCGTTCTTATGAGCGTTGTAATCCGAATATTAGGGGACGATGATCTTGATGTCCCAACCATCCCCGATGCACCAGGCCCCCTGAGCATTGGTAAGATGATAATTGGATCGTTAAAAGGTCTATTCTTTATATAAAAATAAATAAATCTATTTAATAATTGAATAATAAAACAAGCAAATCCGATTAATAATTGAATAATAAAACAAACTAATCCTATTAATAATTGAATACTAAAATAAGCAAATCCTATTAATAGTTAATATACTCATAAAATTAAATTTAACCTCATCATTAAAAGAGAAATTGCATTTGTAAAATTAATTTTAAAGAATAATAGTTTACAAAGAGATATTACTACTAAATAAAACTTGAATATTACCTAGTTAAACGATATTTTGTGCTAATAAAAGAAGAAGGTGAAGAGTTTGTTAGAAATTTATTAGCCAAAATATTTAAAGTAGAACCCATCAAAATTCCAAAGGTTACCTGGGGACATCGACAAGAGTTTAACACGACGGATCCATTTAATGAATTAAAAATAAATTTAGAACGTGATGTTATTATCCTTAGGGAAACGTTGAATCCTAAGACATCAATATGGTTGTTACACTATCTTAGAGGAGCGATCATGTATCAAATCCTTGGTGATATAGAGGATAATATAATGGGATGGAATTTTTGTGCATTATTCTCTCTACTTCTAACCACATCCTCAGAAATAAGTGTCCCGATAAGAGGAAAATACATTAGTCTATGGGATAATGTGTATGCAACCCAGAAGAATTTTGATACAAGGCTAGATTTTAGAAAATTATACTTCATGTTAGATACCTTCACACCTAATCAGAAAAAAGATGTACTCTTTGAATTTATCAAGTTTAATAGATTATATCCGAATACCAAATTAGAAGTCAGTTTTAATTATTTCTTGTATTCCTTCATACCTAAAACATTTTCAAATCTAGATATACAAGTTCTCTTCACATCCCTACAAAATCAAACTTTAAATGCAGCAATTATTAGTAAATCTATTCCCAAAGTAAAAACTAATGCAATTTATAAATCCCTAGAAAAACTTAAGTTTTCACTTATTTATCTATTCTATCCAAAAAAATCATATTTAGGACTAGTTCCGATGTATCTTTTCAATTTATCTCAACCAATTATAAACACACTAAAGGAATCTCCTTATTATGAAAATTATGAAAAGTTTAAATCACCAGATAAGAGACTGGAAAAGATTAAATTCCCATTTTATTATTTGAATAAATTATTAGAAAAGCTTAATTCTATTAAGAAATTAAATAATGAATTTATAATAATACTTCCTGATGAATGGGAGAATATCTATTCTCCAAATATGTATGATCCTGATTCATCATCTTGGCTTAGTGTTAAAACTCATCGTAAACAAGTTATCCGATTAAGAGGTAATAGAGACCAAAATATAAATATTCATAATTATCATAGATATAATTTAACAAACAGTGAACTCATTGTGCTTATGGATATAGTAAATGGTAAAACTGATAAGATTGATAGCATAATTACAACCATTACCCGATCCAAAGTAAAGAAAATTAAACCTAAATTAGAAGAATTGAAGTACTATAATAAAATAATTATGTGGAGAATTCCTATGACATTAAAATCTATTACATTATTCATCCCACTAAGTATTCCAATACAAATATATGAAATTGATAAGAAATTAATTACTGAAGATGAATTTAGATTTCAATTGCTAGAATATATCGAAGAAAAATTAACAGAAAATACAGAAGGTATTAACTACTTATTACAACTAAAAAAGACTTCTTGGCCCTATTTATCTGTTGAATATGGATATGAATTTAATAAATCACTGGAACTCAAGAAAGTTGCTAAAGTACAAATATATGCTATAGATGATGATTTAACTCCGTTTGAAGAATGTAAATATTTTTTTGGAAGAGAAAATCAAGGAACTGGAACTATTCTAAAATTTCCATTGGACCTCTATAATTTTGGACAATGGGATTATGACATTCCAGAATTAGTAAAATTACTTTCATGAACAATGCAAAGACCCTTGGTATTTCATGCTTAGACTAGGCTACTGCACTGTTACAATTCACATACAACCAAATCTTTGCATCATACTATTGAGTTTCAATCTTATTATTAGGTATTTCTCAATTTCGACATCCAGCCGGAATATCAACATCTCCTATAACAAAAACAACGTTTCAATCCTATTACTAGGTATTTCTCAATTGTGACATTGCGGGTACAGATCAACCAATGGATTCTCCTTTCCCAGTTTCAATCCTATTACTAGGTATTTCTCAATTGTGACAAAAGATTTAGCGTGGGAAAACCACCCTATTAATTAGTTTCAATCCTATTACTAGGTATTTCTCAATTGTGACATTGCCAAAGGTACCAGATAGCTTACCAAAATTCATGCGTTTCAATCCTATTACTAGGTATTTCTCAATTGTGGCTTTTTCAAATTGGGAAGCAATCACATTGAGAAATACAGGGTTTCAATCCTATTACTAGGTATTTCTCAATTGTGACCTTGGAGATGCGACTATTAGATATTCTTGAGAAACAGATAGTTTCAATCCTATTACTAGGTATTTCTCAATTGTGACATGTAAGTCAAAAATCAATAAGAAACATAATGAGATCTTGTTTCAATCCTATTACTAGGTATTTCTCAATTGTGACAAATATACATAAAATATTAAATAATAAATAATATCTGTGTTTCAATCCTATTACTAGGTATTTCTCAATTGTGACTCAATTTGATATAAATGAAATAATAGATCAAATCTCGTCGTTTCAATCCTATTACTAGGTATTTCTCAATTGTGACAGATAAAGAATTAGTTTTTATAGGTTTATTACATGATATGTTTCAATCCTATTACTAGGTATTTCTCAATTGTGACCTTTCTGGGCTTGTAGTTGTAATTGTCAACATTGTCAAATGTTTCAATCCTATTACTAGGTATTTCTCAATTGTGACGTATGAAAGAGGCAAGAAAGAATGAGAGTAAAGATTGAGTTTCAATCCTATTACTAGGTATTTCTCAATTGTGACTAAACAATCAAAATCAAACGGTTTTTTTTAGCCACCCTGTTTCAATCCTATTACTAGGTATTTCTCAATTGTGACATTCAGACGTTGTATATGCAACATTTACAGGTTCACATATGTTTCAATCCTATTACTAGGTATTTCTCAATTGTGACAACCATCTAACCTAGGTGGTTCCATTGGCTTAGGAACTAGTTTCAATCCTATTACTAGGTATTTCTCAATTGTGACTTGTGAGGTTTGCAGAATGCATTCTGATCCGAACCATAAAGTTTCAATCCTATTACTAGGTATTTCTCAATTGTGACTAATCGCAGATGAGAAAGGCAGAGTAATAGATATTAACATACCCGAGTTTCAATCCTATTACTAGGTATTTCTCAATTGTGACAGACCTGAAAAAATCCGTAACAATCGGTAACTTTACAATGTTTCAATCCTATTACTAGGTATTTCTCAATTGTGACTATACGCATTGAAAGATATACTCGTACGTCGTAAGTTATGTTTCAATCCTATTACTAGGTATTTCTCAATTGTGACGTGGTTTTTAGGTGTCCATCGATGTACGCTCCCTTGGTTTCAATCCTATTACTAGGTATTTCTCAATTGTGACTTTGAGTAATCATAACTGCATCAACTTCTCCTCCTGCATAGTTTCAATCCTATTACTAGGTATTTCTCAATTGTGACTTATTGGAGAGTGCAGAACCAGAGGATAGAGCTATTTTGTTTCAATCCTATTACTAGGTATTTCTCAATTGTGACATATTTAATTTCAATTTGATCTATACCATGTTAAAGTTGTTTCAATCCTATTACTAGGTATTTCTCAATTGTGACCAAAGACCACACGATTGATTTTCTTGGTTAATATAATCTGTTTCAATCCTATTACTAGGTATTTCTCAATTGTGACCACGTTTGTTGATGCCACTAAGGTTGGTGTACCTGTACTAGTTTCAATCCTATTACTAGGTATTTCTCAATTGTGACTATCTAATCTAATATGATGTTCATTATCATCAACAATCGTGTTTCAATCCTATTACTAGGTATTTCTCAATTGTGACAGTCCCTTCCATAGATCGCATTCCCTCGATAATCTCAGTGTTTCAATCCTATTACTAGGTATTTCTCAATTGTGACTTCTCACAGTTATGTCGGGTCACTGTTAAGAAAATTAGGTTTCAATCCTATTACTAGGTATTTCTCAATTGTGACTGGTGGAGTTGGAAAAGCAGAAATATCAGGACCGTATACAGTTTCAATCCTATTACTAGGTATTTCTCAATTGTGACCGTTATGTTTTTATCATCTCCAGGCCTCCATTCAATGGTCTAGAAAAAAGTGACTGCGAGAATCGCCACTTGGAAAACGCAGATCTCGGACTTGTTGACTGTAAATTTTGGGGGTAATTTTGTGACAAGCTCATATCTCGCTCATTTCCAACTACACCAGACACACAACCTATTTTTTGCCTACAGTTTTCTATTCCATTAAAAACATCAAATAATCGCTTTCGATTAGATATTTTCTTATTTAATGAGTGCAGTAGCTTACTAATCATTAATTCATCATTCGAATTAATACCAAATAATTCATTATTATTTGTGCACACTACTTCAACCATATTACCTGCACCAAAATTTGATGTTGCTTCAAACTTGATTGGTATTACCACCTTAAAAAGCACATATTGTTAGAATGGATAAATATAAAGGAACATTATTTATTTTCTACACTAAAGTTTCTTGAATCTGATTGATTTAGGTGAACTCAAAATGGGATTTTATTACTATTGATGTAATAACTATTAATTGAGGAGGTTATATCACACAACTGCAAAGTACCTGCATATATGAGTTGACTCATAGTCTATTTCAGTGAAATATTTTTGTATTGTTTAACACTGCTTGAAAAAATTACATTAAATATTCATCTAGTCAAAGCAAAATTGATAATAAAATTGACTTTCAGCCCCCATACATACAATTTTTGTATATACATTGGTTAATAATTAAATTTAAGTATAAATGCAATTATACTATATTTGCGAAGGTGATTAGATGGAAATAATATCACAATTCAAGTTTAATTTCAACAAAATAGATAATTATAAATTTCCAGGAATTGGCAATTTAGAAGTATTTCCCATTCAAAAGAGAATGTGGATGAATATAATTTCTAACTACAAATATTTTGTAGGTCAGATAGATGAAGCTAAAGAGAAAAAGCAGGTAGAACTGTTGAAAAATCAATTATCAATTACTCATTTTAAAATTGAAAGTAAAAAGAAAAAAATAGAAAATTCAATCGATCTAAATGGAAGAATTGGGTATACTAACTATTTTGTAGAGTATATTGAAGGTCTTGTTTTATTATATTTGTTATTTGTAGTAGGTAATTTCAGGCGAATTGGTGAAAAAAGATCTGGAGTGATGGTTAGTGTAAACATCTTAATTAGACAACCAAGGACAAACAAATCAAATGAAGTTGATGTAATAAATCAAATGAAGAGTAAGGAACATAGAGGGCAAAATGATACTATTTTAACCAACTACATGATAAGATTGACTAAGAAGTGTTCCGATAAAATGAGATAAACTGGATTAAGAGGTGAAGGAAATTACTGGTGAAAACGTTTCAAATATTGCAAATGGTGTTATACGAGGAATTGGATACAAAATAGAAAAGAATAAATCTAAAAACACTGTTAAAACATTGAATAATCTATGGTTTCAATACAATTATACAGAATTCAATAGATTTGATCTTCAGGCGAATAAATTTATTGATATTAAACTTGGGAATACTGTATGTTGTAAATGTTATACTCCTTCTTTATTGAAGGAAGGATATTGTAATGAGTGTTATCAAATGTCAGAATTCAAGAAATGTTTGTTTTTGCAACAGGATTCATTTTTGGGAAAGGGTATTACCTGTACTAAAGATGACCCACCTTGTAATGAATTCAAAAATGCAGAATACTGTCATTCAGAACACATATTGTACATTGGTAGATTAGGTAATGAGGAAAAAGTTGGAATATCACGAGCAAAGAGGAAGGGTAGTTATCTTCAACGATTTGTAGAACAAGGATTAAATGAAGTAATAGTAGTTCGCGGATTCAAATCATTACAAGAGGTACAATCCCAAGAAATAGAATTGATGAAAATTGGATTTGTAGATAAATTATCATTTGTTGATAAAATCAATAACTCAACCGATAATCCTCCGTCTTCCATAATTGAGTATAAAAACGTATTAGCCAAGAAATATCCTGATCAAAAAATTGAATACTGGAGTATTTATGATGACATAGCAATCCCTCCTGCTAAATTTGAACTCCATCCCACATCAGATGAAATTAAACACATCCAGGGAAAGATTAAACACATTCAGGGCTCAATATTAATAATAGAAACAGAAAATGAAGAATATTCAGTTAATCTAAACTCAATACTTCATCATCAAATATTAAATAAACATGGAGATAGAGAGGTGCAGTAAATGGTAGATGTAGTCCTAGTAGATCATGGTGCATATGTACAATCAGAAGGAGATAATTTTCTTATTTCATTTGGTGGATCAACAAAACCCAAGGTTTATGTCCCGGTAGTTAAAACAGAGTCAATACTTGTAGATTGTAAGGCGTCATTTACATCTGGTGCATTTGACTTAATAGCAAAATATGGAATTCCAGTGGTTTGGAATTCGTTATTTGATAATGGAATGGTACTCATTCCATATGGTACCAATGGTTCTGCAGAGATACGTAGATCACAATATCTTGCGGCGACTAATACAAAGTCTAATCAATATGCAACCAGTATTGTGTCTGCAGCCATCAGAAATAAAGCAAACTTGCTTTCATGGTTGGGAAGATATAGGAATATTGAAATTAGCGAAAATCGAACGAAAATTCGTAATCTAATTCCAACTACGAAGAATCTATCTCAGATTTTAGATGAAGAACGTAGAAATCAATTAATGACATTGGAAGCACAGGCAGCAAAATTGTATTTTCAAGAATTAACCAATATTATTCCTGAACGATATAATTTCAAAAAACGCACGAGAAGACCTGCTACAGATATCTTCAGTGCATTGTTGAATTATGGCTATGCTGTTTTGAAGGGAAAGATTACCATGGCTACAATAATTGTAGGAATGGATATCTACGCAGGATTTTTACATGTGGATCGCTCAGGAAGAGAATCTTTTGTGCTAGATGCAATTGAAGAATTTAGACAAATATGTATAGATGTAGTTGCAATTGAATTATTAATCCAAGAGAAAGTAGAACAAGATCACATTGAAGTATCTGAAGATAATGCAATACAATTAACTAAGGAGCTGAAAAAATTATATTTACAAAAGATTTATGAAAAATTTGAGGAAATAATTGAGGATAAAACATTATTCCAATGGATGATATACCAAACAAGAGAAGCAAGTAAATTCTTCAGAGGCCAAATAGATGGGTATCAACCCTTTATTTTCAAGGTGAAGTAATGAGATATACAATTTGCTATGATATTAAGGAAGATGATATCCGTTCTAGTGTGTCTAAGCTTTGTAAAGAAGCAGGATTGGAAAGAATTCAATATTCCGTTTTCTTTGGAGAATTAGAGGATAGTCTGAAGAAAACCCTATATCTAGAAATACAACAAACAATCAAAGGAAATAATGGTAATGTTCATTTCATTCCTGCATGTTCTACCTGCCAAAATAAACACCGAGTACTCTTGTCTGTATCTCTTGATGATGAAGCTACCGAAGGAGTTACCAAAGTTGAACCAATTGAAACTCAATATAAAGAAATCAGTACAGAATTACCACGAAGAGGAGGATTATACATAGTATGAGTTCTTGGATCCATGCCGAAGAAATTAGACAATTTGAGTATTGTCCCAGAATTATTTATTATAGAAGAGTTATGTGCTATCCATCATATACATCAAAATTAATGTCTATGGGAAAACAATTTCACTTAATGCGTACTACCAAAAAATATTCAAGCAAAAAAGATACAAAAACATTATATGATTACTATCTACAAGATGAAACTCTTAAATTGAGTTCGTATGCAGATATGATCCGAATTCGCGAAAATGAAGTAAGAATTGTTGAATTGAAAAGATTTTCCAATCAATCTATTCAACCAAGAAATGGACACATACTCCAAGCAGTGTTTTCATCTATAATCGCAGAGAAAATATTTAATTTACCCAGTTTCTTTATTGAGTTACGTTATTGGAGGGGTATTAATAGTAAAATGGAAATAACTGAGAAGATGAAAGAAAATGTATTTCTAATAATTCAAAACATACGAAATATGATAAATGATGAATTAATACCAGAACCAACATTACATAACAGAAAATGTAATGTATGCGAGTATTGGAAAGTATGTATGAGAGTTTGAAGTGACATGATACCAAGAATTACTACTAAGGATCAATATTCAAGGAATAAAATTTATCTCCCCAATAATTTTGTAAATTTTAATTTTTCAAATTTTAACAAAGCTACTTTAATTATTGGAAATAAATCCAGTACTGTAATTCTTCAAAATAATGGCAACTTCAATGAAAATATCACTGATAATATCACTGATAAGCTCAAAGATTATAACTTTGTATGCATCAACGATAAGATCAATGATAACTCAACTATATTGACAGATCAATATAGTTCAACCAAGATAAGAATAAAAATGGATACAAATTTCAATGAGAATCATAAAGCTGAATCTTACGATCATCCGGTCAATATTATAAAGATCAATTTTATACCAATTATTTACAAAATAGTAAAATTCGGAAAAATAATTAGTAAGTTACTGCACTCATTAAATAAGAAAATATCTAATCGAAAGCGATTATTTGATGTTTTTAATGGAATAGAAAACGGTAGGCAAAAAATAGGTTGTATGTCTGGTGTAGTTGGAAATGAGCGAGATATGACTATGTTACAAATTTACCCCCCAAATTTACAGTCAACAAGTCGGAGATCATCATTTTCCAAGTGGCGATTCTCGCAGTCACTTTTTTCTAGACCATTGAATGGAGGCTTGGAGATGATAAAAACATAACGGTCACAATTGAGAAATACCTAGTAATAGGATTGAAACGTGCAGTTTTTTTGTCTGTTGCATTAATTGAGAAGCTTGGTCACAATTGAGAAATACCTAGTAATAGGATTGAAACTATAATAACATAACATATTATCATTTATTAAATATTTGTGTCACAATTGAGAAATACCTAGTAATAGGATTGAAACTCAGTTGCAATTTGAGGTACAATTACAATATCTATAACTGTCACAATTGAGAAATACCTAGTAATAGGATTGAAACGTGTTAAGTCTATTGTGTTCAAACCAGCTATATTAGGGTCACAATTGAGAAATACCTAGTAATAGGATTGAAACTTGGTATTCAGGGGTTCGACTTGTAGAATTTATCAATATGTCACAATTGAGAAATACCTAGTAATAGGATTGAAACATTCATCTTATCGAAAAATTCGTAAAAATCGTCCGGAAGTCACAATTGAGAAATACCTAGTAATAGGATTGAAACGTAACAACAATTATTTCGTTTTCACGTATAGGTCGGGTTAAGTCACAATTGAGAAATACCTAGTAATAGGATTGAAACCTATCAAGTGATGGTTTATAATAATTATACTTACTCAGTCACAATTGGCAAATACCTAGTAATAGGATTGAAACCTCATTTTTGCGTCTACTTTCTGGAATGCTTTTTCATTGTCACAATTGGCAAATACCTAGTAATAGGATTGAAACGCTTATCACCCATAGCACAGATCAATACTCTTGCATTTATGTCACAATTGGCAAATACCTAGTAATAGGATTGAAACACAGGAATTAAATATTCATCGTGTACTTCTTCTGTATGTCGCAATTGGCAAATACCTAGTAATAGGATTGAAACCCCTCGATTGTCATCCCATCGAGATCCATTTTCATTTGTCGCAATTGGCAAATACCTAGTAATAGGATTGAAACAGCTGTTCTTCATTCCCAAACCCATTCTCCCTCTGGTATTCGCAATTGAGAAATACCTAGCAATAGGATTGAAACAAGATTCAGAACCCGACGTTTCTATATCCACATATGTTATTTTTTTATCAGATCTCCAAATTTCTAAATTTTTCATACTTTTTTCAAGTTAATCTTTTTGAAACAAACTTGAAGTTGAAATAATTCAACATAGGCACGAATTAGTCAAATTTTCAGGTATGTTAATCTTAGTAATTTAAGTTTTTAATAATCCACCAACTACCCTCTGTGTACATTTTCAAATTGTCTTATCTTTAAATACACAGCAGTTAGAAGTGGTTATAGCATTGCAGTGATAATAAAGGCTACACAAAACCCTATTATATCATTAAAAAACTATTTGAAAAATGATATTCGAATCAACATTCGATGAAAAAATTTGCTTTGATAAATTTGTAATAGCTACAGAAAATAATATTTCATCCAGTATACCAAATGAATTGGTTAGTAAATTAAACACACTACTATAAGGATGTAGGTGGAACTAACAACAAATTAATATGGTATCGCGTTTATGGGATTTTGAAGAAATGTCTGAAAATGTCGTATTCATGGATGAAAATAAATTTTGGGAAATTATAGATAAACTTGATTGGTCTCATCAAGGAGATGATGATGCAATGCTAGAACCTGCAGTAAACTTACTTTCCGAGATGTCTGTAGAAGACATTTATGGATTTGAAGAAACTATGGCTCTCAAACTCTATAAATTAGATACTATGAAACATGCAATGAATATAGGTGAAGGAGCTTATGTTAATGATGAAGTGTACTTTTCAATAGATGAATTCTTATATGCTAGATGTGTAGTAGTAGCAAATGGTAGGGAGTTGTATGAAAAAGTTTTGAGTGATCCGTCTGAATTTCCAAAAGATTTAGAATTTGAAGCTCTCCTCTTTATTGCTCAAACTGCATATAAACTGAAAACAGAAAAAGATTGGGAATATTCTCCATTAAACGATTACGAAACATACGGCAATAAAGAAGAATGGTCAGGATAGTTATTCACTTAGAAATTGTCGAAATCCTGATTTTCAATTCAAATTATATCAAGACCTCATAAAAGCTGCAAAATCATGATCTTTTTATTTATGATACAAATCTAAATATTGTCTTACATTGTTTATACGGATTCACTAACTATTGCAGACATACTCCAATTAACAATAGGATAATTTAGATTTGATGATGATAAGTAGTGATTTAATGATTATTTATCTATAAGTTGAAAAATACGGATAATCAAAGATTAGAAATGCAATTATATAGGTCATTAAAAGGTATTTCTTAAATTCTATGTGTTATCCTTAGTTACTTACGATATATAGATCAAATTTCTACAAATTCTATCAAAAGTTTTACTTAAGCCATTTATGTTTTATATTAGATTGTAAAGTTTCATTAAATCATTGACCTGAACAAATAGATTAATATCAATATTTGTGAATTCATTACTTATGAATGAATCAAATCGATATTTTCCAAAAGTTACTTCTAGGTCAATGAGGACTATTCGTCCTTTCAAGAAATTTATTGAAAGTGAGGCAGCAAGTGGAGTAATACTAATTGTTAGTGTAATTATTGCATTAACTTGGGCAAACATTGATCCTAAAGGTTATTATAATACATTTCATATCTATATTGGAATAATCATAGGAGAATTCAAGTTCTCCAAATCATTGGCACATTGGATAAATGATCTTCTTATGTCAATATTTTTCCTCCTAATAGGATTAGAAATTAAAAGAGAAATACTCATTGGGGAGTTATCTAACATTAGAAAGGCATTGCTGCCATTTTTTGGAGCAATTGGTGGTATGCTCGTACCTGCTTTGTTATTTTTCAGTGTAAATTCAAGTAATCCAGAAAGAATTCACGGATGGGCAATTCCAATGGCCACTGATATCGCATTTGCACTTGGTATTATATTTCTATTGGGAAATAGAGTACCAACAATCCTAAGGATATTTCTTGCTACCTTGGCTATTATAGACGATCTGGGTGCTGTAATAATTATTGCTGTTTTCTACACTAGTTCTATAAACATGGTTTATCTGGGTTTTACAGCCATATGTACTCTAATATTGATAGGTT
>Ga0224506_10001653_pt1 | contig 15788 bp, 14 predicted proteins | sample SF_Jan12_sed_USG_2_FD_169108 | JGI IMG/M metagenome (GOLD analysis project Ga0224506, IMG submission 169108) | Sediment microbial communities from San Francisco Bay, California, United States - SF_Jan12_sed_USGS_8_1 | ecosystem: Environmental > Aquatic > Marine > Sediment | place: USA... | reverse complement strand
CCCTAACACGGCGTCCTCAATATCAGTAGCTTGAGGAGGAATTTTGCCCAGACTTTGTGAAATATCTTTTGTAACTTTTCGCAAAGATGACTTGGTGAACTCCATTTATACTAAGTAGGTTATAAGGTTGTTGGTTGTATCCCCAAACCTATCAATATTTTAACTGTATGACAAGTTTGATAAGCTTCACCATTTCCCTCGTGTTTATCAACATCAAAAACACACTTAAAGTGCCTAAAGCCTTAACTATATTTATTGTTTATCGTAAGTTTTCAACATAGTTTTCAACAACCGAAGTTAATAATTGTTGAAAACTTCCTGAGTTATCCACAATATAATACTTTATCCACATCGTTGTCCACACAAGCAGTGTATTCATGTAAATGAAACGACTTTTGCAAACAAATCGTATAAACCTTCGATATTTTTGCAGTAAGAGTTCAAATTCTTGCCTGTTATGCTTTTCTTTGCACTTACTAACAGATTTTATAACCCATGTCAAAGAAATACCACTTCATAGCCATTGGGGGCAGTGTAATGCACAGCCTGGCCACAGAACTTAAATCACTAGGTAATAGTATAACGGGTTCAGACGATGCCATTTATGGAAATTCCGAAGCTGTGTTAAAAAAAGCCGGACTCCTCCCCGAAGAACTGGGTTGGTTTCCTCAAAGAATTACAAAAGATCTTGATGCTGTTATTTTGGGTATGCACGCAAAAAAGGACAACCCTGAAATAGAAGCGGCTCATAAATTAGGTATCCCCGTTTATTCTTTTCCTGATTTTATATATGAACTCTCTAAAAACAAACAACGAATTGTAATTGGAGGAAGCCACGGTAAAACTTCTATTACAGGCATGATAGTCCATGTGTTAAATTACATGAAAAAACCGGTAGATTATTTGATAGGAGCTCCTGTAAAAGGCCTTCCCGGTCAGGTGAAAATCAGTGATGCCCCTGTTATCGTAATTGAAGGTGATGAATACTTGTCCAGCCCCGAAGACCCAACACCTAAGTTTTTGAAATATCACCATCATATTGGTGTGATTTCCGGAATTGACTGGGATCATGCCAATGTATTCCCTTCGGAGAAAGATTATTTGGAACAATTTTCCCATTTTGCCGATGCCACTCCGAAGGCGGGCTCTATTATATATTGTGAGGCCGATGCTGAAGCTAAAAAAATAGGCTCAGTGATACGGGAAGAAATCAACTCTATCCCCTATAGTTTACCTAAATACAAAATAAAAAATGAAATTACCCATATATATAGTGGACAAAATGAATATCCGGTAAAAGTATTTGGTGAACATAACCTTTTGAACATGGAAGCGGCAAAAGCCGTTCTGGATAAAATAGGAATCACTGAAGATGAGTTTTACGAAGCTATCCAATCCTTTGAAGGAGCAGGGAAACGACTGGATCTTATCTATTCTTCAAATAATTTAAAGGTCTATAACGATTTTGCTCACTCACCAAGTAAAGTTAAGGCCACTGTTGAAGCCGTTTCTGCTCAATTTCCGAAAAACCAATTGGTGGCTATTCTTGAATTACACACATTTAGTAGTTTAAATAAGGACTTTGTGAAGCGGTACAAAGGTACTCTTAAAAAAGCGGATAGAGCTATTATATTCTTTGATGCAAATCATAAATCTGTAGATAATATGATTTCAAAAGAAACCATCGAAACTGCTTTTAACCATCCTAAACTTTCGGTTACAACCGACGTTAATGAACTTTCTGAATTAATATCCACTATTTCAAAAGACCAAACTTCAATTCTCTTTATGAGTTCCGGGCAATTTGGTGGTCTTGAAATAACAAAACTATTTAACTAAAGTAAATGCATCTTAATCTAAAAAACCCACTTGTAATTTTTGACCTTGAAACAACAGGTACTAATGTTGTAAGTGACCGAATTGTAGAAATCTCTTTGTTGAAAATTTCTGTAAACAATTCTACGGAGACAAAAACCCTTCGAATAAACCCGGAAATGCCCATCCCTCTTGAATCCAGTATTATTCACGGCATCTACGATGCGGACATTGCCGATGCTCCAACCTGGAAACAGATGGCAAAATCGGTTTTTGACTTTATAAAAGGTGCTGATTTGGCGGGATTTAATGTAATTAAGTTTGACATCCCCTTACTGGCCGAGGAATTTTTAAGAGTTGATATCCCTTTCGATGTAAGTAAGAGAAAAGTAATAGATGCCCAGCGGATATTCCATCTTATGGAAAAGCGAACTTTGTCGGCTGCCTATAAATTTTATTGCAATAAAGACCTTAACAATGCTCACAGTGCAGAAGCCGATACTGTGGCTACTTATGAAGTATTGAAAAGCCAAATAGCTTTTTACGAAAATCAAAAAGTTGTGGATATTTCCGGAAAGGAAATTGGCCAGATCAAAAATGACATGGACATGCTTGATAGCATAACAAGAATGGACTCTGTGGATCTTGCCAACCGACTAACAAAGAACAACCAGGGACAAATTGTTTTTAATTTTGGAAAATACAAAGGTCAGGTAGTTACAGACGTTCTAAAAAAGGATGTGGGTTATTACGACTGGATGATGAAGGGTGACTTTGCTTTGGACACAAAAAGAAAATTGACGCAAATAAAATTAGACTCTCTAAAATAAATTGGAAACCCCCGAAAATTTTGATCCCAATGGTGTTGGTATAAAAGGCAGTCTTTTTGGATTGCCCTATACGGTAGATGATGCTGACCTTATTATACTTCCCGTTCCATGGGAAGTAACGGTTTCGTATAGCGCCGGTACTGCCGATGGCCCGGAAGCAATACTGGATGCTTCTTCCCAGGTGGATCTTTATATGAAAGGGTTAAAGGATGCATGGAAACTAAAGATGGCCATGATGCCAATAAATGAACCCCTTAAAAAAGAGAACCTAAAATATAGGGACCTCGCCTCTTCCTATATAAACTGGTTGGAAGAAGGCGGCGAAGCCGATGCAAACCATGTAAAAGTTATTCCTCAAACGATAAATGATATCTGTGAGAAATTAAATGTATATGTAAGTACAGTTGCATATGAATTACTGGCCAAGGGGAAAATTGTTGGACTTTTAGGCGGAGACCACAGCACACCCATAGGTTTGATCAGGGCCCTTTCAAAAATCTATCCCAATTTTGGGATATTACAAATTGATGCCCACGCAGACTTGAGAATCAATTATGAGGACTTTGTTTACAGTCATGCCTCCATCATGCATAATGCGCTAAAAGTTCCGCAGGTAGAAAAACTTGTACAAGTTGGCATCAGGGATATTTGCGATGCCGAAGTAAAATACATCGAAAACTACCCTGAAAGAATACATACTTTTTACGACCAGGATTTAAAAGAACACCTCTTTTCAGGTGGAACCTGGCAAGTACAGTGTGAAAAAATAATAGAATCTTTACCTGATTTAGTATATATTTCATTGGATATTGATGGATTGGAACCTTTCTTCTGTCCAAATACCGGTACGCCGGTACCAGGAGGCCTCAGTTTTGACCAGGTTACCTACTTAATTAAAATGTTGGCCCGTTCAGGTAAAAAAATAATAGGTTTTGATTTGAATGAAGTTTCTCCGGGTGAAGATGAATGGGATGCCAATGTAGGAGCCCGGTTATTGTACTTTTTATCATGCTGGACCGCTGCTACACATGGAAAATTAATGGCGTCCTCGTTGTAGAGACGTAGCATGCTGTAGAGACGTAGCATGCTACGTCTCTACAGCATGCTACGTCTCTAGCATATTACGTCTCTACAACCTATATTTGAAAATAATCAAAATTGAAACCTGTGGATATCGGACTATTTTTAGAACAACTTTTTAAAGATTACAGTAGTTTTATTTGGGGTACACCTCTTCTTATTCTACTTATGGGGGGCGGCATATTCTTCAGTCTATATTCACGACTTGTGCAATTCAGGTACTTCAGGCATGCCATCAATGTATTAAGAGGAAAATACGACAATCCGGAAGACAAAGGAGAAATCAACCATTACCAGGCGTTATCGACACACCTGGCTGCCACTGTGGGCATGGGAAATATCAGCGGAGTTGCAGTGGCTATTGCCACAGGCGGCCCCGGAGCCATTTTCTGGATGTGGATTAGTGCCTTTATTGGTATGGCAACAAAATTTTATACCTGTACCCTCGCTATAGAATACAGGGGACTTGATTCAAACGGACAATTGCAGGGGGGGCCTATGTACGTAATCAGGGAAGGCCTTAAAAAACACTGGCACTGGTTGGCTGTATTATTTTGTGTTACAGGAATGATAGGTGTTTTGCCCATTTTTCAGGCCAACCAACTTACACAGGTATTTCATGATGTTTTACTCGTTCCCAATGGTTTGGGTGATCATGTTCTCGATTTTACATTTTTCAAATTGAATACTACCGATTTTATTACGGGTTTATTATTGACCGCTCTGGTTGCTTCTGTAATATTTGGTGGCATTGCCAGAATTGGGGAAGTAGCCGGAAAATTGGTGCCTTTTATGGTTATAATTTATTTTTTAAGTGTACTTACAATCATACTTATCAATGTGACAGAAGTACCTCAAATGATTTCCAATATTTTTGTAGATGCTTTTACAGCCAACGCAGTATTAGGCGGTGCATTAGGGCAAATTATATTAATAGCTTCTAAAAGAGCAGCTTTTAGCAATGAAGCCGGTATTGGTACCGCACCCATGGCTCATGGAGCCGCGAAAACAAATCAACCTATTCATGAAGGTCTTGTTGCCATGCTGGGGCCTGCCATAGACACAATTGTAGTATGTACTCTTACAGCATTGGCCATATTGATTACTGGCACGTGGAATAACCCTGACGCAGAAGGCGTGAGTATTACTATCAATGCATTCAATTCATCATTACCATTTGGAGGCTACATACTCACACTTTGTGCCGCTACTTTTGCCATTACCTCCCTTTTTTCACTTTCTTATTATGGAGAGAAGTGTTACGGATTTTTGTTCGGTGCTCACAGAAAACATCACTACCGATTTTTGTATGTTTTTAGCATCATTTTAGGTTCGGTAGCTTCACTGGATGCAATCATAAATTTAATTGACGGAATGTATGCTACCATGGCAATTCCCACAGTAATAAGCACCTTGATTTTAGCCCCTAAAGTAAATAAACTGGCAAAAAATTATTTTTCAAGTCTAAAAAATGGAGAAAAATCATAAAATTTAATTAATGGCCTCTCTTTTATATATGAATTATTTTTTGTAATTTGTTTCTCTACACTAAAAAATAAGGCTATGCAATTTCACCCAAATGAGATCTTTTTGTATTTTGACCCGACAACATCCACGGGGAAGCAGACTCGCGCCTACGCAACAAGCATTGCAGGAAACATAAATGCAATAGATTGGAATAAGGTTAAACTTACCGCAACACTTTGGAAAGAGATTGTGAATATGCTCGATTTAAGACCAAAAGACCTACTTAACAGAGCTCTTCCCGAGTATCAGAACAAAGTTCGTGGAAATACTTTTACTATGAATGGGTGGTTGGAAATACTTGCAAACAATCCCCAACTATTGAAAGCTCCTATTGTAATTTATAGAAATAAAGCAGTATTGTGTAACAAACCTACAGACATTCTTAAAATTGATAATTCAAGAAGAGAAAAGAAAGCGTTGCCGCACTTAAGATCTATGTAAAGTATATTATTAGCTTTTTAGATCTGCCTGTTACTATTGGGCTTATGTTTTTATATTTGCTAAAACATAAGCCCAATTTTATTTTATGGAAAAGATAGCAGTAATCGGATCAGGCACCATGGGAAATGGTATAGCTCACACCTTTGCCCAATTTGGAAGAACAGTTTCTTTAATCGACATATCGCAAGATGCCCTGGATAAGGCCATGGCTACCATTGAAAAAAACCTGGACAGGCAAGTAGCTAAAGAAATCATTACTTCCGATATCAAAAAAGATACACTCAAACGGATTCAATGTTTTACTTCGATTGAAGAAGGTGCATCACAGGCTGAACTGGTTGTTGAAGCGGCTTCAGAAAACTTTGACATCAAATCAGGGATTTTTAAGAAACTGGATGAAATCACACCAGAAAACACAATTCTTGCCACTAATACTTCTTCCATATCAATAACTAAAATAGCCGCAATCACCTCCCGACCTGATAAAGTGATCGGTATGCACTTCATGAACCCGGTACCTGTTATGAAATTGGTAGAGGTTATACGTGGGTATAACACTTCCGATGAAGTAACTAAATTAATTTTCGAAGAAAGTATTGCTATTCAAAAAGTACCTGTAGAAGTAAACGATTACCCCGGTTTTGTTGCCAACAGAATACTTATGCCCATGATCAATGAGGCAATCTATACCCTGTATGAAGGCGTTGCCGGTGTGAACGAAATAGACACGGTAATGAAATTGGGAATGGCCCACCCCATGGGTCCTTTACAATTGGCCGATTTTATTGGTCTGGATATCTGCCTTTCTATTATGAATGTAATTTATGATGGCTTCAAAAACCCGAAATATGCACCTTGCCCTCTGTTAATCAACATGGTAGCAGCAGGGCACCTCGGATCAAAAACCGGCAGGGGTTTTTACACTTGGGAAAAAGGTAAAATCACCCAGTAGACACGCAAGGCCTTGCTTCTCTTATTAAGTGAAAAATCCACTTAATAAGAGAAGCCATTTACCCACGCATCGCAATGGTAGAGACGCACTGCCTTGCGTCTCTACCACTGTTATTGCACAATGACTTATGGCTTATAAAATTTCATTGCCTCAGGTATCGCTGCCTTGATATCGTCAATACGAGTGTCGTGAGAAGGGTGAGTTGACAAGAATTCAGGTGGTGCCTGTCCTCCCAGCGCACTCATTCTTTGCCAGAATTCAACTGCTTCATTAGGATCGTACCCGGCCATAGCCATGAAAATCAAACCAATTTTATCTGCTTCAGATTCGTGTTGCCTTGAAAACTTCAACATACCCAATTGAGTACCCATACCCATCGACTGTAAAAAAATCTGTTTTGTTAAGTTTGCATTTTCACCCATTGCGGCTGAAACAGTACTTAATCCAAACTGAGCCAATAGCCCGTTACTCATTCTTTCCCTACCGTGATTGGCAATAGCGTGAGCCACTTCATGTCCCATTACCACCGCAATTCCTTGTTCATCTACACAAATTGGCATAATGCCCGTATAAAAAGCTACCTTCCCCCCGGGCATACACCAAGCATTAGCTATATCTTGATCAATAAGGTTAAATTCCCAATTGAATCCTTCCAATTGTTCTGACGCTCCATTTTGAGCCATATACTCAATTACTGCAGCCTGAATATCTTTACCCACTTTTCTTACCATGGCTGTTTGAGTAGTGTTTTTACTCAAAGGGCCTGTTTTCACAATTGAATCATATTGAGTTGCCGCCATGGGGATAATCTCGCTGTTGGAAACTAAACTCAATTGCCTCCTGCCTGTTACCGGCACAGTAGCACAATTCGACAGCATAATGCTTAATAATATAAATACCGAAATCCTCTTCATATCTGTTGATTTAATTATTGATTTAATGTTGATTTAATGTTGATTTACTATTTTCAAAAGTAAAAAAAATAATATCATAAACCGAGCCACAAAAGTACGAGTATTCGGTGAATTAAAATGATTTTCTTTCAGCTAAAAAAATAGAACCTTCTGTCCGATTTTTATAGTAGTACCGCCAACAATAACTTATTTTTGTGCATCTTATGACGACTTAACTTAAAAGACATGAAAGTATTTGCTGTAGGACGAAATTATGCAGATCATATTTCGGAACTTCAAAATGAAAGACCCGATGAACCTGTAATCTTCACGAAACCAGAAACGGCGCTTATTAAAAAAAATGCCCCTTTCTTTTATCCTGATTTTTCAAAAGATATCCATTTTGAGGTAGAAATAGTAATCAGAATTTGCCAGGCAGGAAAGAATATTGAAGAACGTTTTGCGCACAAATATTATGATGCCCTGGCTTTGGGAATTGATTTTACAGCAAGGGATCTTCAAAATAAATTAAAAGAAAAAAGACTCCCCTGGGATCTGGCAAAGGGATTTGATGGATCGGGCCCCATCTCAAATTTTATTTCATTAAGTGAAATTGAAGATCTTAAAAACCTCAACTTTTCATTGAAACAAAATGGGGAAACCAAACAAGAAGGAAATACCTCCCTTATGCTTTTTTCCTTCGACTACATTGTTTCCTTTGTTTCTAAATATTTTACCCTGAAAAAAGGCGATCTCATTTTCACCGGAACGCCAAAGGGAGTGGGACCTGTACAGATAGGTGATGTATTAACCGGATATATTGAAGATAAAAAAATGTTAGAAGTAAATGTTAAATAAAAAAAATACAATTCTTTACATATTAATATTGCTTTTTTACAATACCAAAGGTCAGACTTCCCTTAGTGATTTTACTTTCCCCATTAAACCAGGAAAACCAAATGGGCTTGCCGGTACTGTAGGTGAACTGAGGAGTTCACACTTCCATACAGGCCTTGATATTAAGACAGACGGAGTTGAGGGATTACCCGTGCATGCTTCTTTTGATGGCTATATATCAAGAGTAAGTGTAAGCCCAACTGGTTATGGACTTGCATTGTACATTAAACACCCCAATGGATATACTACAGTTTATGGTCACCTTCAACGGTTTAATGATAAAATTGCCGCCTACGTTCTTCAGGAACAGTATAAAAACAAAACATTTTCGCTAAACAGATACCCTACCAAAAGCATGTTTCCGGTAAAAAAAGGAGAAATTATTGCCTTTTCAGGAAATTCAGGCTCTTCAGCAGGGCCCCACTTGCATTGGGATTTACGCGATGGAAATCAAAAACCACTAAGCTCTTTAAAAGCAAGATTTTCTGAAATAACCGATACTACGGACCCTGTTATTTATAAGATCGCTTTTAAAACCCTGGATATCAATGCCCGGATTAATGGGCAATTTGGAAGATTTGAATTTGAGGTTTATAAAAAAGGAAATGTCTATTTCCCTAAATTGCCAATTTCATTGGAAGGAAAAGTGGGCCTTGAAGTACTAGGTTACGACAAACTGAACGGTTATCGAAACCTGTGTGGAATTTACTCCATAGAATTACATCAAAACGGAACCCCTATTTATAAAAGTGCTATAGATAAATTATCTTTTGACAATCAACGATCTATTTACACTTATTATAATTACACTGCACAAGTAGATCAGGGAGAGCGCTTTCATAAGTTGTATATAGACGATGGCAACGATTTGGATTTTTATAAAAATTCACCAGGAAAAGGATTTATTTATGCAATTTCCAATTCGGATAGTCTTTGGGCTCAGTTCACAGACCCCTATGGTAATGAAACTGAATTACAAATAGTAACAACCACCGCTACTTCTACTAAAGTAAAACCGGTGAATTTACCCTACCTGGAAGTTACAGATAACACCCTAAAGATAGTAACCCTCAAAGCCCAAAATGAAACGGAAGTTCCTGCGCATGTATTTTATAGTGGAAAAAACAATAATAGCCTACCCTATTTAGAAGGTGCTCTTTCATCTGAATACCTCATTGATTTAAAAAAGAGGTTGCCCGATTCTGTTTCATTTAATGGATATGTTATGAGGACTAATTTCAAAGACATGATACCTCCAAACAGGGAATATAAATACTACGGGGAATATCTGGACATCAGTTTTGGTAGCAATGATTTATTCGACACCCTTTATTTACAAACTGAATACATTGTTGACTCAACCGAGTCGGATAGGGAACTATTTTCAATAGGATCCATATATACACCATTAAAGAATTCAATTAGAGTTACTCTAAAACCAGAAAAAGTGTATTCTGGAGAAAAATGGTCGGTTTACTCAACAGATGAAAAAGGGAACCTCTATTATCAGGGAGGAAGTTGGAACCTGGGAAAGGTAAGTTTCAATACCCGGTTTTTCGGCACATACACGTTGGTACAGGATGTTACACCCCCTGAAATACAACCCTTGACTTTAAATTCAAAAAAACTTGAATTCAATATTCAGGATGAACTTTCCGGAATAGACAGATATCAACTTACCATAAATGGAAAATGGATATTGATGCATTATGACCCAAAAAACAACAAGATTTGGTCGGAATTTCCTGCCGGGACTCAAACTATTTCGGGCAACCTGCTGTTGGAAGTAACCGACAATGAAGGCAACAAACAAATTTTCAAATACAAATTATAAAATTATGGCATTACAAGCAGGAGACAAAGCACCCGATTTTAAAGTAAACGATGAAAATGGAAATCCTACAAGTCTTTCTGATTTTAAAGGAAAAAAGATTGTCCTCTTCTTTTATCCGAAAGACAGCACTCCGGGATGTACTGCTGAAGCTTGTAATCTAAGAGACAATTATGATCTCTTTAAATCCAAAGGATATGAAATTTTGGGAGTTAGCACTGACAGTGAAAAATCACATCTAAAATTTATAGAAAAACAAAGTCTGCCATTTAGGTTGTTAGCCGATACCGAAAAGGAAATTCACGAGAAATACGGCACCTGGATTGAGAAGAGCATGTATGGAAGAAAATACATGGGTACCAATCGAGTTACATTCATAATAGATGAGAGTGGCACCATTGAAAATATTATTGAAAAGGTAAAAACGAAAGATCATACAGCACAAATTCTGGAATAATCCGGGCTGTTAGTAATTCAACAATTCATGTATCTTTTGAAGCACTTTGTTTGCATTGGGTAACATTGTGGCTTCCAAATCACGATTCAAAGGAATGGCAGGGAGACTTTCTGCCCCCAAAGTCATTACTGGTGCATCCAAATACTTGAACATTTCAATAGAAATTCGCCCGGCCAGGGATTCCGCAAAACTGTTCATCACGGGTTCTTCAGTAATAATAAGTACCTTATTATGCACTTTGGCTCGTTCAGTGATCAAATCCCAATCTACAGGATTAATTGTTCTAAGGTCTAAAATTTCAGTTTTTTCATTTTCACCTGCATTTAATGACCAGTGAACCCCCATACCCCAGGTGATAATTAATATTGAATTACCACTTTCCACTTCTGTAGAATTGGCCCATTGCACGATATTCCCCTTTCCAAGAGGAATGATGTAATCTTCATCCGGCTCAATAGATTTAGCCCGTTCAGTTCCTTTTACTTTCGACCAATATAACCCTTTGTGCTCAAGCATAACCACAGGATTAGGATCATAAAAAGCAGCCTTCATCAATCCCTTCATATCGGCAGCATTGGAAGGATACACCACTTTTATACCTCTTATTGTGGCAAGAGTACTTTCTATACTTCCACTGTGGTAAGGCCCTCCCCCACCATACGCCCCAATAGGCACACGAATTAACGACTGAACAGGAAAAAGACCGTTGGATAAATAACAACTTTTACTTAATTCTTCAACAAGCTGATTAATTCCAGGCCATATATAATCGGCAAATTGAACCTCAACCATAGGTTTTAATCCCACAGCACTCATTCCAACAGTACTTCCAATAATATACCCTTCCTGTATAGGTGTATTGAATACCCTCTCTTTACCAAATTTCATTGCAAGAGTAGCTGCCTCCCTAAAAACCCCTCCTAACCGTAGCCCTACGTCCTCTCCGTATAATAGTGCCTCAGGATGTTTAGTTAATATTTCATTTACAGCATGTAAGGCTGCATCGACCATCACAATCTTTTCGCCCTTTTCAGGAACCCGAATTCCCCTTTCCTCAATTATTTTGGTAGGTGCAAAAACATGTTTATTGAAATCAGCAACATCAGGATCAGGAGCATTTTTGGCTTTTTCAAAATCTTTAAAAACTGACTTTTCTGCTTTGTATTGAATTTCATTAATTTCTTCTTCCTCAACTCCCTGATCTTGTAAATACCCTTTTAATATCAAAAGAGGGTCATACATATTATGCTTCGCAATATTCTGTTCACTTCTATACCATTCCCTTCTAACACCCGAAGTATGATGCCCCATTAACGGGCATTCGGCATGAACAATGTAGGGGACCCTGTTATTTCTAATATCGGCCACTACATTTTTTAAATCTTTATAGCTCTTCTCAAAATCGGAACCATCGACCCTGATCCTTTTCATACCCTTAAATCCTGAGGCAAATTCATAGGCATCCATGGCCCTCATTTCATTACGTGAAGCAGAAATGCCCCAGTGATTATCCTGAACCAGATATAGAATGGGTAATTTTTTCAATACAGCCATTTGAAAAGCCTCTGAAACTTCTCCTTCAGTAACAGCTCCATCGCCAATGGAACACAATACAATTCTTTTTGAGTTCTTTTTATTGATAACCTCATCGAGGTATTTTATTCCCTGAGCCATGCCTGTTGCAGGGATAGCCTGCATTCCTGTTGCAGAACTTTGATGAGGTATTAAGGGAAAACCCTTGCGCTTTACCGATGGGTGGGAATAGTAAGTTCTTCCCCCGGAAAAAGGATCGTCTTTTTTAGCCAGAAGCTGAAGCATCAACTCATAAGGAGTTAAACCAAATCCCAAAAGCATGCTATCATCGCGATAATACGGAGCAGCGCAGTCATGTTCATTCAATTGAAAAGCGGCCGCCAATTGAATGGCCTCATGGCCTTTGGAGGTACTGTGCACATAACGGCCACACAAATCTTTATGCTCCTCATACAAATCGGCCATTTTCCTTGCTTTGAACATTAATTCAAGAGCACGAAAATAGACAGAACTTACTTTAATCTTATTACTGATCTCAGTTCCCCCGGGCATATTTACTTACTTATTTAGCATTTGCAATTTATAAAATTAACCTGACTTATTCATTGAATTTCATAATTTGTATAGGGTTGCTGATAGTTAAAAAAATATTATATTTTTGGGAACATGATAGACAAACAAGATATAGCAGATTGGTTTAAAGGATTACAGGATAGGATATGTAATTCTTTGGAAGAATTGGATGGGAAATCAAAATTTCAACAAGACCTTTGGGAACGGCCCGGAGGTGGAGGCGGAAGAACAAGGATTCTAAGCAATGGAGATGTCATTGAAAAAGGAGGGGTTAACTTCTCTGCTGTTTTTGGCAAAACTCCCGATAAAATCAAAGAAGCCATGAACCTTCCTGAATCTGATTTTTTCGCTACGGGAGTATCTATCGTATTACATCCCAAAAACCCGTTTGTGCCTATTATACACATGAATGTGCGATACTTCGAAATGTCGGACTCCACTTGGTGGTTTGGAGGAGGTATTGACCTTACACCGCACTATATCGAAGATTTTGAAGCGGCACTCTTTCACAGGGAATTAAAAATGGCTTGTGATAAGCATGACCCTACTTACTACCCGGAATTTAAAAAATGGGCCGACGATTATTTCTACATCAAGCACCGAAAAGAAACCCGAGGTATAGGAGGTATTTTCTTTGATCACCTCAATCATAAAAGAGGCAAATCCAAAGAAGAACTCTTTGATTTTGTAAAAGAAATTGGAGATACATTTGCCCCCATCTACACAAAACTTGCAAAAAGAAAGAAAAACACGGTTTTTGGAGAAAAGGAAAAACAATGGCAATTACTAAGGCGGGGCCGATACGTTGAATTTAATCTTGTTTACGATCGAGGAACTAAATTTGGTTTAGACACAGACGGCCGTGTAGAGTCTATATTGATGAGCCTTCCGGAAACAGCCGGATGGACCTATAATTACCAGGCTGAACAAGGTTCGGAGGAAGAAAAAACACTTGAAATGTTAAAAAACACAAGAGAATGGACTTCATAGCCTGGCTTGATCAAATTGATAAAGACCTTTTTCTTAAGTTGAATGAAATACATTCGCCATTTTTCGACACACTCTTTTTTGCCCTTTCGGGGAAACTTATTTGGGTCCCATTTTACCTGTTTCTGATATACCTGATTTATAAATTTTACAAAAAAAAGACCCTCATTTGGGTATTATGCATTGGTATAAGTGTTGGGATAGCCGATTTTACAGCAAGTGGCATATTAAAACCCACCGTAGAACGATTACGCCCCAGTAGAAACCCCGATTTACAAGAGCAGGTTCATATTGTGAATAACTACCGAGGAGGTATCTATGGATTTGCATCCTCGCATTCGGCAAACACTTTTGCCCTGGCCACATTTTTCTTTTTATTGTTAAGAAGAAAAATGAAATACACCTCCCTTTTATTTTTATGGGCCTTCGTGGTTTCTTATTCAAGGATCTATTTAGGAGTGCATTATCCCGGAGACATTTTAGCAGGTATGCTTATTGGAATTGGAGCCGCCTTTTTAGTTTATTCCACAGCAAAAAGATTTATTCAAGCCAGTCCTTAATTTTTTACTGCCAAAATGAAGGATTCAACCAAATTAATTATTTTTTTATGCCTATTTTAAATTTTCATAAGGAATCGGACCGATGAGCGAACCAATCCATGGAAATGAAAAAGAATTTTATTTGTTCAAAAAGAGCTATAATACATGAAGGTTATTTCCTATTTTTGAAATTAGATGTTGGAAAAGCCCACCCTATATGATAACCACGGACGTCCTGTAAATTATCTCAGGCTCGCAGTAACGGACAGGTGCAATTTGCGCTGCTTTTACTGTATGCCTTCTGAGGGGATAAATTACATACCTAAATCTGAATTACTTACCTATGAAGAAATGGAAAGAATAGTTTCCGTACTTTCTGAATTAGGAATAACAAAACTTAGAATTACCGGTGGAGAACCCTTTGTAAGAAAAGACTTAATTCCCTTTTTGGAAAAATTATCCAAAATAGAAGGTCTGGAGCAAATAAACATCACAACAAATGGAATACTTACTGCACAATACCTGGACGACCTCGAAAGGTTGGGTATTACTACAGTAAACTTAAGTCTGGACACCTTAAATGAAAAAAGGTTTTTTGAAATTACCCGTAGAAATCAGTTCAAAATTGTTGAAAACACACTCAATTTACTTACTGAAAGAAACTTCAAGGTAAAAATCAATACAGTGGTAATGGAAGGTAAAAATGAAGAAGATATATTGGACCTGGTTAACCTTTCAAAAGACAGAAATATAGAAACTCGTTTTATTGAAGAAATGCCATTCAATGGTGAAGGAGCCCGGTTCGGAAAAATCACCTGGAATCATAAAAGAATACTTCAGGAAATTCAACAATTTCATCCTGAAATAAAAAACATTCCTGCGCCGCCTCATAATACAGCTAATCTTTATGAAATACCTGGCTTTAAAAGCAATATAGGAATTATTCCAGCTTATACACGTACCTTCTGCGGAAGCTGTAACAGAATCCGCATGACGGCCCAAGGCCTTCTAAAAACCTGTTTATACGATAGCGGGGTTCTCGATGTCAGGGAGTTGATTAGATCCGGGGCAAATAACGACGAATTAAAAAATGCGTTTAAAACTGCATTTAACACCCGGGCCAAAGATGGTTTTGAAGCCGAAAAAAACAGATCCGGCTCTCAAGTTTCAGAATCCATGTCAACGATTGGCGGGTAATTCAGTATAAATCTAATTATACTCTTATTTTCTACTTTTTCGTTTCGGTTTTTTATTCCTTATAAACACCCATTGCACAGAATTTATCAATTCTTTGATTGATTCTCTCCTCTGGTTTTAGTTTTTCCAACTCTTCCACATTATCTACTATTGCTTTTTTCAATTCCATAGAAGCAACAAAAGGATCTGCCTGAGCTCCACCTAAGGGTTCTTTAACAATGCCGTCTATTAATTTT
>Ga0224506_10001652_pt1 | contig 15795 bp, 14 predicted proteins | sample SF_Jan12_sed_USG_2_FD_169108 | JGI IMG/M metagenome (GOLD analysis project Ga0224506, IMG submission 169108) | Sediment microbial communities from San Francisco Bay, California, United States - SF_Jan12_sed_USGS_8_1 | ecosystem: Environmental > Aquatic > Marine > Sediment | place: USA... | reverse complement strand
AATCGCAGCCATAATAGGAGTGCGCCGATTTTTACCACGCGCATCTATGTTCACACCGTACGTCAGTAAAGCTTGGCATATTTCACCGTAACCCAAACCCGCAGCGATTAACAAAGCATTTTCAGTCGTATCAATGTCCAGCGGAACACCACTATTAAGCAAGACTTTGCTTGCATCCAAATGACCAAAAAATACTGCATTAGTTAGTGCTGTTGCACCATAGCGATTATTTAAGTTTGGATCAGCCTTATTTTCAAGGAGTTTTGCAATCACTTCATGGTGCCCATTCGAGCCGGCAAACATCATCGCAGTCATACCATCAATGTCTTGAGCATCTTTGTATGCATTACGCGACAATAGTAATTGCACGGTATCTACATGGCCATTTTCCGCTGCTAACATTAGTGCAGTTTTACCATATTTGGTGAGTTGATCGATATCCATACCTCGATTCAACATGGTAGCCACTCGATCCGTTTGTCCACGAGCTGCCGATAATTGTAATTCAGTAAAATTGTTACCTGTACAAGCGACAACACCAAGGTTTAGCAGTAGAAATAAAATGATTGTTCTCAGCATACGAAATTTCAGACCCTTAATTTCCTATTTTCCAATTGTTCTACACTCAAGCTTATATTACTCGATTCAATCCTACTGAGGCATGGTTTTTTTACACTAATATGCGTAATTATAATTTTTTTTACGAAAAATAGCCTGTTTATGCTGACATAGTAATATTTTTCAGTATATATTTCAGCTTTACTATCCACTTGGGGAATTTAGCTATTTTTAGGAGCACAATATGGCAGTGAAGAAAAAGGCAAAAAAGGCAGCAAGCAAGAAAAAGGTTGTTGCAACGAAAAAAACCGCAGCAAAGAAACCTGCGGCTAAAAAAATGGTGACCACCGCAGTTCGTGAGCCCATGACGAAGTCACAGATTTTCACTACAATAGCAGAAGAAACAGAGCTATCGAAAAAAGACGTAGCCGCTGTTTTTGATTCTTTGAGTAATTTAATTTCTCGTCATGTGAAAAAAGGCGGCTTGGGTGAATTTAAAGTCCCAGGATTGATGAAAATCAAAGTTGTGAAGAAACCAGCACGTAAAGCTCGCAAGGGTGTCAATCCATTTACGGGTGAAGAAATGATGTTTAAAGCCAAGCCAGCGACTAATGTTGTTAAAGTGCTTGCTTTAAAAGCATTAAAAGATATGGCATAACCAGGGTTACGAGGGAGGCATTCAATGCCTCCCAACTCACTCATGCTGAGTCTGATACTTGTTCCACATAACCCTGGGGTGGATCTAACTGAAAACTTTCTTCTTCTGCAAACACCAATTCCAATAAACCCGTTACCACACGATTACGTCCTTGGTGCTTTGCTTCATATAGACGTTCATCTGCAGCATTGACCAAGGCTTCTGCGATAGAACCTGTGTCTGCTTCCATGGCATCACTGATATTTATACAGGTAACGCCAACTGAAATTGTGATGTTAATTGTTGTTTCCTTATCAACAACAAATCGTTTGGCCTCAACGTTTTCTCGAATTCGATTCGCGATTTCATCTGCTTTCTGCAAATCGGTTTCCACTAATAAGGCCGCAAATTCTTCACCACCATATCGAGCCAAAACATCACTGGTACGTAAGTTTTTGCGTAATATGATCGCAACCTCTTTTAAAACCTTGTCTCCAGCCTTGTGACCATGAGTATCATTTACCTGCTTAAAATGATCCACATCAAAGAACAAACAACACAGGGGTGCCTGCTTACGCCTGACAAAGCTTATGGCCTCATTGAGACGCTGATCGAAGAAACGACGATTATTGGCACCGGTTAATGGGTCTGTTACACCTAATTGGCGCAAACGATGACTATTACCGACGCTGGTTAAACACGCAGCGGCAATATTGCTCAGGCGTTCGAGGAAATCTGTTGCCGTTCCTGGCACAAAGCGGTGATGTTCCTGGCTCGCCAGATTAATACTTCCTACCAGTTGGTTTTTGCGCACTAGGGGTAGAAGTGCCACGGTGATCGGCGTGGCTTTCAAATAATGGAATAATTTCTTGTGCTGTTCATGCTCGTATTCACCCAAATAAGGCTCCGGCTGCGGATAACCAGCCGGCACTTCAAAAGGATGATCGGCGAATTGTAGATTAGGATGTTCGTCCAGCTTAACCCCGTCTTGCTCTAGCATATGACGCATTTCATAACTGGGATCAATGAGTTGAATAGTGACCGCTTGTAACTCAAACAATTCACGATAGTGGTTTAATAACAAATGCGCCCACTCTTGCAAACTACCACTATTTATCAAACTTAATTCTAACTCTTGGAAACGCTGAGATTTTTTTTCATTGCGACGGATATTAGTAATAATCGCCTTGATTTGGCGATGTAGACGATTATTTTCTTGTTGCAGTTCTTGAGTAGTCATGAGAGGTAGAGACGCTGTGTTGCCGACTTCGAGTTGTGCAACCGAGGCTAGTTTCAATTTCGCAAGCGCCGACAATGAATACTTCTCCAGGTTAGTGTGCTGATCAACAAATGCACCGAACATGCCGGAAAAATAGGGGTATTAGTGGGATAACTAGGGGGCTTTGCCTTCAAATTGTTTTTGTTGCATTATTTTTTTCAAATCATCTAATGTGAATTTTTTCTTTTTTGGTTTTACGAAACCAACATTAAAGGCATTGTGTTTTACGTAGGTTTCGCCGTCGTTTTGACGCAAAATAATATCGAAATATCCAATAGGCATATCCTTAGGTAAACTCAGTTTGAAGCCATCATCTAGGGTTTGAATTTTTATATGTGGCAATAAACGCGCGGAACTCAATACTGTTTCGCCCGCGAACAATAAACCATTCCCATCACCCGCAATCGCACTAACGCGATGACTGGAATCATAATTCAGCACTAATGGCCACTGTGTTGAGGATAGCTTAAACACCCATAAACTGTTTTCACCAACACTGGCATAACAATGCAAATCATCGCAATGAAATCCACTCAGTTTTGCTGGAAGCGTTGCTTGTTTTTGTAGCTCCCATCCTAAAGCAGTGGCGCTAATACTGAATAACGCTTGATGTTGATTGACTAAAACTAATGATGTGGGAGAAGATTTAAGCTGCTGAAAGCGCTGATCAGTGAGACGCTGAGCCTGTTGCTCATGTAAATCAAAATGGTAAATGAAACCATCCCGACCTAACCCATATAATTCATTGTGCAAAACCGTCATGGCTTTCCATTTGAGTTCTAGACTTTGCAGAACTCTGACCTGCTCGGGATTTAATGCCAACACCTTCACCGTGCCGGTTTCATCTAGCGCAAACACATATTCCTGATTCTTGGTGAGCGCTATCAGCTTATGCGGCATGGACAGTGTTTGTATGCGATAGCTTTGATAAGGATTACTCGTATCAACAATATGAAGATCATCACTTGCTAGCATCACTCGCGAACCCACTGCAAGCACATCATTTGCTTTCGAAGACACATCCACCGCTGTTGTCCATAACGGATTTAAAGGATTACTGACATCAAATACCTGCAAGCCTCGATCACCCGCAGCAAGATAAGCAAACTTGCCTTCGATGCTAATCGCTTCGATTACTGCACCGGCTTGGTATTTAGAAAGTAAAGATGGCTCGTCTATATTTTTTCCATTGATAATTTTGACACCACCCCACCAATCCATAACATAAATATTATCTCCCGCAATACTCAGTCCCCAAGCAGCACCTTGAGTGTCTAGTTGCGAACGAATCAGAGGCTGAGTTTCATCACTAATATCAATAATCAGCACACCGGCATCCCAGGAAGCTAGATATAAGGTATCACCATTGAGCACAATGCCACGTGCATTGCCCGGCGTATTTAAACTGACTTTTATTTTTGGCTTACTGCGCTCACGAATGTCTAGCAGCATCAATCCGCCATCAAAATAAGCCACAAATGCAGTGTCGCCTCGAATAACAATATCTTCCGCTTGCAGACCTTGTGGATTAAACTGTGAGATGAGTTTGGGTTCAAGCAAATTGCTGATATCAAAAATCAAAATACCCGCATTGTCATCAGCCACATATAAATAATTTTCTTTCAAGGCCAGGGCCCAGGGCTTGCCTAAGGTGTCGATACTACTAATCAAACTTGGCTTGCGAGGCTGCGATATATCTAAAATATGAAATCCACCGTAATGCGATGCTAGAAACAAAATATTGTCTCGACGTTGCATGGTGTAGGCTAAACCTGGCAATGCCAAATTGAAAACAAATTGCGGATGATAGGGGTCACTTATATCGAGGACTTGCAGGCCTTTGTCATCGTCAGCCACATAAATTAAATTGTCATAAAGCAACACACCTTTGGGCGAACCCGGGGTATGGTAACTCGATACCAGTCGTGGTTGCTCTGCATTTGAAACATCATAAATTTTCAAACCCGAGAACCAATCAGCAACATACAAAAAATTGTCTCGAATACTTGAACGACGACTCCCTCCGAGATTAATACCGATGGTACTAATGCGAGGCGTGGATTTTTGTTCGAAATTCACTACCACCAATTGAGTTTTACTGGCACCAAGCAAGGTCGAACCCAGTGACCAGTATCGCCATACTTGCTCACTTCGATAATCGCTAACCAACAAAGGATTACTTAAATCCTGAATATCAAAAAAACGAAACACATTCTCACCATCACTAGCCACCAAATAGTGATCATGTAGCGCAAGCTGTTTCAACGGACCGACTTTGTTATAACTGCCGCGCCAGAATAATTGATTGGATCTGCGCTCGTAAATCGTGAATCCCATATCGCCGCGCGCAAGAAAAATTAAGTTATCTTTCACGTGTATATCAAAAACTGGCCCACGATCAAGTTTAAATAGTTTTTTCTCGCCTTGAGTGTTAATCAGTGCAAGTGTGGCCCGATCGTCTTCGGCAATACACCCGTTTTCAAATGCGGCTAGGTTTCTCCGGTATGTTGACTTTTCGATAACAACAAAATCTTTAGCTCGCGAATTCAGGTCCAACCAACTTAGATCGCCATGCACATCAACTGCGCACACGCTCGCTTGAGTTTGTTTTATAAGCACGAATTCCGCATGCGGCTTATACACAAAAGTCGGTGGTGACATTGAATCATTTTCAAAAATGTAATGTCCACTTTTTGTAAAAACGTACACAGTGCTTTGATAGAGAACAATAGAGCTGGGTTTGCTAGCGAAGTTTTTTAGACGTTGAGGTTTGCTCTTATTGCGATTCTTCTCGATCCGATACAAGCCGTTTTTTCGACTAAACCAAACCCAATTTTCATCACTAACAAGATTCTCGACAGCATCAATGTCATATATTTTTTCTAAATAGGGTCCACCAGCAGAAACATAAATTTGGCTGGTTTTTTCGTGACCTTCTATTTTGACATCGATTTGTGTTGCCTGTCGAAGCGGCACTGCTTGTGGTGACACCGTGATAATCGGCGGTTGATGGTTACAGGCACATAAAAGCAAAAAGCAGAGGCCCACAATCCCAACTCGTGAATTCATGCAATTATTAATCTAATACTGATGGATCTAAATCATATTCCTGTGTAAACATAGGATCTGGTTGAGTAATAGGGTGGGCTTTTGCCAACTGCCCCGCCGCTCGCATTTTTTTCGCTAGCGATTTTGCTTCTACTTCATCGATTAATTCCGGTACAAAATAAATGCCGCGAAATTCTTCTTGCTTGAAATCAGCTTTTATAAAATACGTTTTACCCGCTTCAAATGAAAAACGACGCGCTCGCCAAACTTCGACCGGCATGGGTTTCGTGGTTATAAAAGTCATATTACGCAAAACAACATCAGTCGGCTGAGGTTTGATTCGTGCCATTGCATATTCACCACGGGTTAGGGTCAGTAGTGGTTTTTCATTAAGCTCAACTTTCAGGTCATTATCAGCTACACCACGACTACGAATCGGCATGGGACGAATAAAATAAACAATTGCATGAGGCGCACTTCTATTTTTTTCCAACTGGGGGTTTTCCGTCACTAATAGACTTGTGGTGCAGGCCGACAACCCCAGCGCCACGATGATTAATAATAGACTTAATACAGTTTTATTCATTCATTCCTCCCAGATTTTTTTACGTCCCTATGGACATGGATTAGGTATTTGCTGATGTATTTGTTCTATGTCAGACAAGACCTGTTCCGATAATGTTAACTCAATACTTTTTAAATTAGATTCTAATTGCTGCAAGTTAGTCGCGCCTATGATATTGGCCGTTAAAAAATCTTGTTGGGTTACAAACGCCAAGGCCATTTGAGCGGGATCAAGCTGATGTTGGCGCGCCAGATTGACATAGCGTTGGGTTGCTTCAATTCCCGTAGGGTTAGTATAACGGGTAAATCGATCAAACAAGGTCAAACGAGCTGCGGCAGGTTTTTGTAGGTTCAAATACTTTCCGGACAACACACCAAAACCCAAAGGCGAATACGCTAATAAACCCACTTGTTCGCGAATAGCGACTTCTGCATTGCCAATTTCAAACGTTCGATTCAATAGACTATACGGATTTTGAATCGATACCATACGCGGTAAATCCAAATTTTCTGCGGCAGCTAAGAAACGCATAATCCCCCAAGGCGTTTCATTAGAAACTCCGATATGGCGTACTTTGCCTTGGTTGACGAAGTCAGCCAGCACACTCAAGGTTTCTTCAAAACTTGTATAGTCATCAGCGGGATCATAGCGATAACCAAGTTCACCAAAAAAATTGGTTTTACGCTCCGGCCAATGTAGTTGATACAAGTCGATATAATCTGTTTGCAAGCGTTGTAGACTTTCATTTAGCGCTTGTTCTAAGTGTTTTTTATTGGAACGTAACTGTCCGTCGCGAATATAAGGTAACCATTCTGCTCGACTTGCGGCTTTAGTCGCAATTATCAAATCATCACGATTGGCTCGCGCCTTAAGCCAATGACCTAAAATGGTTTCGGTATAACCATAGGTTTCAGCTTTTGGTGGCACTGGGTAGAGCTCAGCACAATCAATGAAATTCACCCCATAGCCAATTGCCATATCAAGCTGAGCAAAGGCCTCGTCTTGAGTATTTTGTTCACCCCAAGTCATGGTGCCTAAACACAAAACACTAACTTTAATATTACTCTGACCGAGTTGCCGGTATTCCATAGCAGATTATCTAATCCTTAAGAATTATAGTAACTTTCGGCAAAGCAAAACAATTCTGACCAACCGAAAACCATCTTATCATGCTAACCGGGATGCTTATAAATTACAATATTGAGAACCTAAGGATGAGCGCAATCCAAAAAAAACGCCCCCGTAGGGGCGAATAGCACTTTCTAAGGGAGAGATGTTTGTTAGAACTTGCCGAAAATCATACTGGCCTTAACGGATGCACCGCTAAGCATGTCATTCGTAAAAACACTATCATCGCTTCTAGATACAAAACGATATGAGGCGCCTAGGTTAATTTTTCCATATTTAAAAACATTCAAGGCAACGTTTACCCCTGGCTCAACAACTAAGAAGGTATCCGCATTGTGATCACAATTGGTATTGTCCGCATAATCATTTGGATTGGCGATACCACCGGCACCCAGGATGACATCAAATCCATAATTGACCAAACTATTAGGTGAGCCAATAAAACCTAGCAGCAAACCACCATAACCGACATGTTTACCGGTATCACCGACCGAGAACGCACTACCATAACCCGCGCCACCCAAATAAAACGAATGATTAAGTAGCCATGCACCTCGACCGCCAGTCATTAATACATTATTATCACCCATTTGAGTGCCTGTGACTTCCCATCCACCGAAGCCTCCATGATTAACTTCACCACTGATTAATGTTTGACGCTCATTTGCCAAAGCAAACGAAGCGCTAAAGAATAGAACTGTGAATAGAAGAATCGCTACATTTTGTGTTTTCATTGTTAAGTCTCCAATAATTTTGCTTTCAGTGATTAAACAACTTGGCTAACAAATACTGTCACTTTTTTTTTAAGATTTACACTTAGTCAAAATCCTAGGCTAACTAGCTTTTTGTGCTAATAAAAAACAAGTTATGCAAACTCAGCGGAGGCATGGTAAAATGCGCCAATAGAACTTTTAAAACAATAAACAATACTAACAACAAAACCAGTTACCAATATGAAAAGTCTTTCTTCACTGATTAAAAGCATCATTCTTCCTGTCGCGGTACTATTTTTAATTCTATTTTTTGTGGCAACAAGAGCCGATGCTGCATTAAATTTTGAGTCCAAAGAAAGCAAGGTGCTAGCAACAAATATTGCCGGCGCAGCCATTATTAGCTCATGGGGCTTTATGAGTTGGGACTATGGCACCAACACCCCTCACTTTACCAAAGAGCGATATTTCGACCGCAACACATCTCATGGCGGGGCCGATAAGATGGGTCACTTTTATACTAACTATGTGCTCACCGAATTATTAAGTGGACAATTCCGCGCTTGGGGCTATAGCACTCCACATGCAGCCAAACTTGGCTTTTGGTCTGGACTCGGCTTATTGGCTTTTGTCGAACTCGGCGACTCCGTGAGCGATTATGGTTTTTCGTATCAAGACTTTGTCATGGATAGTCTAGGTAGTGTCATGGGCTATTTGCGTTTCACCCAGCCACAATTGGCAGGAATGTTGGATATTCGTGTAGAATACATCCCAACTTTCAACACCGGTGATTTTTTTACCGACTATGAAGGTCTGAAATATTTGTTTGCATTCAAATTGAAGAGTATCAATAGTCTTGCACACAGTCATTTCAATCTATTGGAGTTACAACTCGGGTATTATACCCGCGGCTATGAACACATCACTAATTATAAACAAACTCAACGAAATGTATTTTTTGCCATAGGCATTAATATCTCGGAAACACTACGCACGGTATTTAATACAAAACGACAATATAAACTTTTCCAATATATTCAGCCTCCTTATACTCATCTCGCGATTGCCCGCGATTTAAATAAACTCTAAAAAACTTCAAATTCATACAAGTGGAGTGAGCTAAATAACAGATACGAAGTTTCCGCTGTATAACTACATTCAAGATTTCACGATAGTTTTGCCATGAAAATAGCGATTGTTATAAGCTCACCCGAAGCAGAAAATGTTTGGAATGCCTTACGTTTTGGCAACATGGCACTCGGATATGATAACGATGTGGTAATTTTTCTACTTGGTCGTGGTGTAGAAATCGTGGCAAGTCATTCATTGAAATACAATATACACGAACAATTGGAAATCTTTCGCGAATATGAAGGCAAATTAATGGGCTGTGGAGTATGTGTAGAGTCACGAAGTGATACCCACCCTTTGTTAAAAGAGGAATTACAATGTGAACTCGGTTCTATGCAAGATTTGTATATGCTCATTGCTTCCGCTGATAAAATTCTTAATTTTTAAGCTGCTTTTTCCATCATCAAGGGCAAATACACACTGAAAACCGAACCTTGCCCGGGCTGACTATCAACGCTAATGTTTCCACCAAATTGTTTAATCAAATTTAGGCAGATACTCAAACCTAAACCTGTACCACCGTAGTGACGGGTTGTCGAACTATCAACTTGCTCAAACGCATGAAATATTGATTCAAGTTTGTCAACCGGAATACCAATCCCGCTATCTTTAACTTGAAGAACAATTGAAGTAGATTCCGCTCTCACCATAAGCTCAATAACACCATCATGGGTAAACTTTGCAGCATTACTGATTAGATTAATCAACACTTGCTTGAGCCTCAAAGGATCAGTGGTCAAGCTTTGCATCGAAGTCTGATTGTTTAATACAAAACGATTATTATTTTTTGCACTTAAGACTCTTGCGCTCTGTGATAATTCTTCTAAAAATTGACACATATTCACCTCAGACATTTTGATGGACAGTGAGTCAGATTCCAGTTTGGCTAGCATTAAAATGTCATCAATGATTTGCAGTAAGTGCTCGCCCTCATTTTGCACGGTTTCGATGTTTTCGACAAACTCCTGAGGCAATACAGTGGGAGCATTTTCGCTAACACTTTTTGCATCTAGTGCCAACAAGTCGCTGAGTCCAACGATGGCATTCAATGGCGTTCGTAATTCATGACTCATATTGGCAAAAAAACGATTTTTTGTTTTGAGATTCGTTTCTATTTCTTCAATTGCTTTTTTCTGATGTGTGATATCAACAAAAAACTCATAAATTAGAAAGTCGTTATCTATCGCCTGTTTAATCACACTACGCAAAATGGTTTTGCCTTCATCATCAACTGATGCACGACATTCAATTTCACTATTGTAAGGCACCGTATTTTCAATCAAAGCGGGGCATTCGCCAAAATTTTCATGGCATTTAAAAAATTGCCTGCATGGTTGACCAATAATTCCAGGGCGGCTATTTCCCAGAATATTCTGCGCTTCCTGGTTAATACGCAATAATTGCAGCTTACTATTGAATATAGTTATGCCCACCGGGGACAAATCAAAAATAGCACTAATAAACGTTCCCTGTATATTTCGCTCATTGATCAGGTTTTTTATCGTATCAGAATAAACCGCTTGATGACTTTCTATATCCTTGAAAATCTTTTCCATATCCGGTGAAAGCGTCAAACGCAAACCTAACAACTTAGCCTCAACAAAATACGGTTCTATTTGTACTTGGTAAATAATATCCCGGCCCAAAACCCTATTATACAAAGTTCGTATACTGTTTATTTCAGTTTGGTTTTTTAAGGCGCGTTTGATTTCAGAGATAATTAGGCGGCTACGCGTAGGAAAAGCCAGTGTTCCATTTTCACAACACTCGACAAAACCCTGTGCAGCTGAATTTGCATATACCGGCTCACCTTGATCATTTAGAAGGATCAAAGGACAAGGTATGGTTTCCATACTCTCAGAATAGGTTTGAATATATTGTGCCAGTAATGAATTTTGCGACATTGATATTCACTTTGCGATTAAGTAGCATCAATGTTTTCGACATTAAAAATTTAAACTAAAACTAACTCATCAAACATTTAAAAAAAAACGACATATTCGCTGCTAATCCCTACAAACCACACAAAATTTTTTTATTAATTTATTTGTAATTTAAAAGTCACTGGGCCGTTATTGCACAAACTCACACGCATATCAGCGCCAAATCTACCTGCAGCCACGTTTGTATAACAGACCATAGCGTATTCATACATCTGCTGAAATAACGTCTGCGCCATCACAGGCGGTGCAGCCGCAGAAAAACTCGGCCGATTGCCCTTAGCCGTATCTGCCACCAGTGTAAATTGGGGGACAAGTAGTAGTCCCCCTTCTATATCTTTTACACTTAAATTCATGCGGCCATTGGAATCTTCAAACACACGATAGGCAAGCAAACGATCGATCAGGCGTTGCGCTTGCTTAAAATTATCACTTTTTTCGATACCGACTAGCACTAACAACCCCGCATCAATTTGCCCAACTATGGTTTGATTAACCTCAACTTTGGCATAATCAACGCGTTGCAATAAACCTATCATTAGCGATCTTGCAAACGACCTTCAAAACTTTTGAATGTCACTAGTGCCATCAGTAACAGACCTAATAAAAGCAATACTGGGCCAATACCCATGATCGGATTTCCAGAGAGCCATGTAAATCCAAACACTCGCTCCAAATAAAGTAAACCTGAATGCATTACTGTACCAGCAATAAAAACCCAGGAGATCGTTTGTTTGACCAAAAGCGAGGCCGAAACAAAACATAACACCAAACCAACAACAATATTCAACAATGCCTCAAGGTTACCATGCGCATGCGGTCCACCTTTAATCATGTCGATTTCGGTTTCAACATTAATAAGTTTATTCAGGGAAAGCACGCCATCAGTGTTTGCTTTGGCAATTTGGTCAGCGCTCAAGGCTTCAAGGTCTTCTTCAAAACTATCGGTTTTGAGTTGCTGCAAGCGACCCACATGATTTTGCTTCTCGCCAAAGGCCGCACCCCAATCTTCATACATGGAAATCATCAAAGGCCCTAGGGCCGCAGTGAAAATTAAGAACGCAAATCCGAATACTATATTTTTCTTACCAACCATTACACCCTCCTGGTTTTGTACTTGGCATGCTCTAAACCATTCATTGAGCAATCAAGCTAATACATGAGCTTGGAAAATCTTAGTTTAGACTTAGACCCTGCGCAAATACAAAACGTTGCGGATGACACAACAACGTTTTGTATAGATTAAGCGCACAGTATATTAAACTTAATGCGCTGAGATTAGTAAAGCCTTAATCTTTTTTGGCGCGGGATAGACGTTTGCGATCACTTTCTGTGAGAATTTTCTTGCGCAAACGAATATTGTGAGGCGTTACCTCAACTAATTCGTCATCATCGATGAACTCTAGAGCTTGTTCCAGTGTTAAACGGATGGGTGGAGTTAACACAATATTTTCATCAGTACCGGCGGCTCGAACATTGGTTAACTGTTTGGCTTTTAATGGGTTTACTACTAAATCATTAGCACGCGAATGGATACCGATGATCGAACCCTCATACACTTCATCACCGTGACCAACAAATAAACGACCACGCTCCTGAAGATTAAACAAAGCAAATCCAACGGCTTTACCAGGCGCATTTGAAATCATAACGCCATTAATGCGTTGACCGTATTCACCAGGTTTTTGCTCTGCGTAATGAGAAAACACACTATAAATCAAACCGGAACCCTGGGTGGCTGTTAAAAATTCCGTGCGGAAACCGATTAGACCACGCGAAGGAATAATAAAGTCTAAACGCACACGGCCTTTACCGTCGGGCACCATGTCTTGTATGTCAGCACCTCGTTGACCCAGTTTTTCCATGACTGAGCCTTGGTGATGTTCTTCCACATCTACAGTCAATTGCTCAAAAGGCTCAAGCTTTTTATCACCCTCGCGATGAATAATAACTTCAGGACGGGAGACACCAAGCTCAAAACCTTCGCGGCGCATATTTTCAATTAAAATCGCTAAGTGTAATTCACCGCGACCCGACACTTTAAATTTGTCCGGGTCTTCTGTATCTTCAACGCGCAAGGCAACATTGTGCAATAACTCTTTGCTTAAACGTTCACGAATCTGACGTGAAGTAACGAATTTCCCATCTTTTCCAGAAAAAGGTGAGTTATTTACCTGGAAAGTCATGCTCATGGTCGGCTCATCCACCGTCAGTGGTGGTAGAGCTTCAAGATTGGCTTGATCACATAAAGTATCTGAAATATATAATTCATCCATACCGGTAAAGGCAATAATATCGCCCGCTTGGGCCTCAGGCACTTCTATGCGCTCTAGGCCATGAAAGCCCATGATTTGTAATACACGACCATTTCGTTTTTTGCCTTCACGATCAATCACCGCAACCGGCGTATTGGTTTTTACTTTACCGCGTGCAATACGACCAATACCAATAAGCCCTTTATAACTATCATAGGCCAAGGAACTAACCTGCATTTGAAACGGACCATTCACATCTAGGTTTGGTGCACTCACACGCTCGACAATGGCCTCAAACAAAGGCGTCATATCACCGGAAGTGACATCAGACTCTAGACTGGCAAAACCATTAAGTGCCGATGCATAAACCACAGGGAAATCTAATTGCTCATCGGTAGCGCCCAAGCGATCAAACAAATCAAATGTTTGATCCAAAACCCAATCAGGACGACTGCCTGGACGGTCGATTTTATTAATAACCACAATGGGATTTAAACCCATGGCAAACGCTTTTTCGGTAACAAATCGGGTTTGTGGCATAGGACCATCAACCGCATCGACCAAAAGTAGAACTGAGTCGACCATGGATAATACTCGCTCAACTTCACCGCCGAAGTCGGCATGTCCCGGGGTATCGACTATATTGATTCGGTAATCGTTCCAGCGAATAGCGGTATTCTTGGCAAGAATGGTTATGCCACGCTCTTTTTCCAAGTCATTGGAATCCATCACCCGTTCACCAGCGTCACCACGCTGAGACGAGAAAGTACCGGATTGCTGCAAAAGTTGGTCAACCAAGGTTGTTTTACCGTGGTCAACGTGGGCGATAATTGCGATATTGCGTAGATTCTTTAGTGCGCTCATAGTTGCTTCATCTTGCCAAAAGCCGGCCATTCTACAGGAATCAACAAGCGATAAAAAGCGAAATAAAGACCCCCTGTCACAATTAAGAATGGTTACAAAAACCCTTTAAACTTTTATTAAAAGCAAAATCACAAACAATAGCGCTGCCAGCACATAAAACCATAATCCCAATACTCGACTGGACTTCGCTTCTGCAGCTATGCGTTGTTTTAATTCAATTAATTGAGTATCTGATAAATGTGCGCAATGCACACATTGCTTTGCTGACCAGGGATAACGTTGAGCACAGCGTTCACATTTCTTAGTTAAACGGATCGGTGGTGGGATAAAAAAGGGCATTTGCTATCTCGATTCAGCTAACAATTAGAACAACAACACATACCACTGTAAGCTTAGACGACGTTTTGTCCTGACGGTATTTGATTGCGACACATTATATTCCAAGCGTATCGCGCTATTGGCAGCTAACTCGTAAGATAGGGTCGCTATATGCTGAATCTGGGGATTGATTCCGCGCATGTTGAGGTATGCATTATCAGGCTGGGAAACTAATTGCTCAAAACGATAAACCGGTGTAAAGCGATGCCAGAAACGCAAACCCAATTGCACATAAAAATAGCGTGCTTGGCGCGAATCAAACACCGGCGCTAGCGTTGCATGATAAAAATTTGCTTGGCTAGTATGCTGAACCCATTCAGCCATGATGTAAGCACTAGGTTTGCTTAAACGAATATCCAAGGCAACTAATTGTTTCTGAAATATTACAGAACCAAAGTCAAGCGCACTAAGATTTGTGAGTGCATTGCCGGATTCAAAAACATTTGTTTGCATCCAGGACAGACCTAGTTGCCATACCCCTTGTTGTTGCAAAAAGGCGAAACGGGCGAGTGTCGTTTTGCTATTGGCAACATCTTGATAGTTATCAACCCGCAAACTAGTGAAGCCTTGCTGAAAAAATTCACTCGAATCGATTGACGGCGAATTACTCACCACCGCATGGTAATAGACGAAAACGTCATTTAATCCTTGACTACCACTAAGGCTCAAACCCACTGCGTGGTTGGGTATCATGCCTTCAAGGCCGTTATCGAGCTGTAATAATAATGGCCTGGAAATCGTATCCTGAATCACACCATGATGATAATTACTATTCCAAAAACTGAACGGACTATGCATGCGACCCATACCGATTTGCAGCCAAGGTTTAACTTGTTTTTGCAAAAACATTCGTTCAACATCAAGCACAAAATGCGACTCATCAGGCTCAAGTAGCAACTCTACGAATAAACTACTATTCTCACCAATCGACTGACTGCTGAATAAATCCAACGCACCTATTTGAAAACTTGACGCCTCTGATTTCAAATTGCTCCAGCGTGCGCGCACATCCCCATACAAACTAAATTCGACAGCATAAGTTGGAAAAATACATAGGAATAATATACCGAGTGTGACACCTTTATTCACAAATCAAACACCCGCCAAGCCGCATTCGCGCCAAATCGTGATTTTGTTTTGCTGCTTGTCGATACCAGCGTGCCGCCAATGCACTATCACGCCGCGTTCCAATGCCTCGGCTATACATTTCACCCAACTGAAACTGTGCGTCAGCAACACCTCGTTGCGCCGCTTGCTCATACCAATACAATGATTTTTCAGGGTCTGCTGGCAGTATCTCGT
>Ga0224506_10001651_pt1 | contig 15797 bp, 15 predicted proteins | sample SF_Jan12_sed_USG_2_FD_169108 | JGI IMG/M metagenome (GOLD analysis project Ga0224506, IMG submission 169108) | Sediment microbial communities from San Francisco Bay, California, United States - SF_Jan12_sed_USGS_8_1 | ecosystem: Environmental > Aquatic > Marine > Sediment | place: USA... | reverse complement strand
TAGCATCCGCTGTCATTTTGACGGCATGTGGTAGAGAAGAGCAAAACAATAACTTACCATTTGATCCCAGTCTAAACACTGTATCGTTTGATGCTATGAGTCGAACTGAATTAGAAATGTATGTTGATTTTGGTTTAATGTTTGGAGCCCTGGGCACAGCTAGTGCAGATGTCCCTGATGACCCAAGCGTAAATCCTGATGCTATAGTCCATCCGTGTGCAACTTACTCTTCTACCGGTACTGCAACCAGTGGCTCCTCAAGGGTTACGTTACTTAACTGCTCTGATACAGTTTATTCTCATTCAGCAGAGTTAGTGTCGACATGGAATATAGGAGACGTTAATACGTTTGGATTAACAGGGTATATGTCATTTAGTATAGATGATCCCGACATCGGTACTGTTTCGTATGATCTATTAGATATTGATATTTATGTTACTGAAAACACCTCTAACAGCACTGGTACTTTGGATATGAATTATGTCTTTATGTTTGAAGGGGCGGGTGTTCGTTTTGCATTCAGCGTTGAGACCAGGGATACAATTGTTGTGGATGGGTATATGGCTCAATCTGGAACTCTGGTGATGACTGATGGTTCTTCTACCATCACTGTGACCTATGATCCCGAAGGCTATACCTATACAGTAAGTTGATCACCTGTAATTTCAAAGGGAGCCCAGGCTCCCTTTTTTCATACTTCGAGAAAAGCTTATATCTCGCCAGCCATTCCTAATACTTCATGCCACTGATCTTCAGTCACCGGACAGATCGATAACCGTCCATGAGTTCTTAGCATCATGGTTTCTAACGCCGGGTTTGCTTTAATATCTGCTAGCGGCACCATCTTGTTAAATTTCTTTTTAAAGGTAACGTCTACCATCACCCAGCGAGGATTTTCGGGTGAACTCTTGGGATCGAAGTAATGAGATTCCGGGTCCCAGGCGGTGTGATCCGGATAGGGCTCACTGGTGATCTCTGCCAGTCCTATAACATGGGGCGGCTTGGCATTGGAATGATAAAACAGTACCTGGTCACCAACGTTCATATCGTCACGCATATAGTTGCGCGCCATATAGTTTCGAATACCATCCCAGTGATCAGTTTGATTTGGACAGTTTGCCAGATCATCGATACCGAAGACATCGGGCTCGCTCTTCATCAACCAATATTGCATATAAATTTCCTGATATTTGACATAATAATGTTGATTCTAACTGATTGATATTATGATGCACGTTTGTTTCTTTATATAGCCTGGTGATAGGCTCAATATCTATTTATTGCAGAAACAACTGTTAGTTAAATTTTAAACGCTAGATGATTTTCTTCACTTTCTCAATATTAAAGATGTTCAATTGGTGTCGTGGTTCACAGATTATCACTCGAATTAATATCATAATGATTGTCTTGATAATAATCTGTGTGAGTAGTCAGTCATGAAACAATCGAAGCCTAATTTTGCATTAATTTTGACCCTGTTATTTGGTGCTTTTATTGCCATTAGTGCAACCAGTAAGATGGTCAGTTCCGATTCTGTCATTGATTCTTCTAATGTGAGATCAGCAACACTTTATAGCTACACAATAGAAAACTAGGGATTAATAACGGCTTTTATTGGTAATGATTTTGCTCATGGGAATATCCCAGGGCTCCAGCTGAAGTGAAGCTACTTTCTGGCATTCATGAGCCAGCCCTATCAGTCTGATAGATGTATCATTATATTGCTCAAATGTTCTATCGTAAAATCCTCCTCCCATTCCAAGTCTGCCACCCTGGTCATCAAAGCCCACCAGAGGGATGAAGACTGTGTGTAAAAGACCCGCATTAATTTCCTGGGTACCCAGGGGTTCAGGAATACCATATTTATTACGGGCAAATTTTGTGCTTATATGCCATTGATGAAATTTGAGGTGACCGGAATTGCTCTCATCCAGTACAGGCAGGTACACAGGGATTTTTCGTTGACGGGCGACTTCAACGATAGCTGAAGGATCGATTTCTCCATCGTTGGCAAGGTAAACGGCCAGGCTGTCACAGTTGTCTAATATGCCAGATTCAATGACTTGCTGTGCCAGATCACCGGATGCTTGAATTTGCTGAGAGTCTGAGAGCTGCTGCCGCAGCCTTCGTAGCTGTATTCGAAGTGCGTCTTTATTTGTCATCACAGTTTTCGACTTTTACAGTTGATTTAAGCATGCAGTTAACGATGTTGTCCCAGACTACCGCTGCTAAGTAAAGGCCTTGAACCGTGAGGTTCAAGGAGGTAGCTGCAGTGGCAAATTAGGCTTTCCGGAAACCGGACATGCTCACATCACCAACTTTGAAGCCACCATAGATATTAGTATCGGCTCGAGGTCTTTATTGCTGGCAAATAGCCCAGGAACACAGCTATTATAATTAAAATATAAAAAATTACAGGTCTTGACAGGGACTATTACGACTGAATTTATTTCATTAACATAATGGTTTAGTCGCCAAAATATCATGGTAAATCTATCCAAACCGTTTTTATCACTAGAGAAGAAGTAAAAAACTATGAATGATTGGAACCATAAGCAACCTCCTTTTAACCGACACTTGGGAGTTAATATCGCAGAATGGAAGGAAGGCTATGTTGTTTTAGAGGCCGAGGTTTTGCCCGAGTATTGTAATAATTCTGAGATAGCCCATGGTGGCTTCATAAGCTCTCTAATCGATATGGCGACAGGTCATTCAGGACTATTTTGTGAAGATCCAAACCGGGTTCGCAAGGCTTTAACCCTGTCATTAAATTTGAATTTTATCGGGCAAGCCAGTGGTACCAAGCTAAAAGTGGTTGGAGAAGTCACGGGTCGGGGTCGAAAAATATATTATTCAAAAGCTAAAGTTTTTGATGAAACCAATACGCTTATTGCATCTGGTCAGGCGGTATGCCGATACCGAACGGGCAGTGAAAGTTGATTATAGAGTGATAAGAATCAGAGGGTTGATTTTATTAAATTGGAACCATTGAGATATTGCTACGCCTTTTCAAGTACTACTTGCCAAATGAAAACACACCTATACGTATAGGATCTGAGGTAAAAATTTCCGGGTAATTTTGGTTTCATAGTTGGTTTCATATTTGGTTGAATTTTAGCCTGCATAACAAGTGAAACCTGCCAATTTAAGCGTGACTGTCTGTTTAAAAAAATCGCTCCGTAATATTGTATATAGTTTGGTTTTTATTCCTGGATTTTGGGAAATAATGTTCTATTTTGTTATTACCAACTTAATGAATGGCTATTCAATAATTGAATAGATTCATGAGTAAGGGGGGTAATAAAATGAAAAAGATCACTAGGTTGTTAACCATTTTTATAATTGCGGCCGGACTGAATATATCCGCCCAGGCAATTCCAATGTATTACACGTTTGAAGGTTCAATAACGACTATATCGCATGATAATGCCGGTGCTATCGCTAATGCCGGGTTCAATGAGGGAGATTCAGTCTCATATACGCTCATTGTTGATCTTGATGCCGATGCGACTGAGACCCACTTTGGCGGCTATGTCGACTATGATTCCTATACTGACAGCAGTTCCTGGGACTATTTCTATGTAGATTATTATTCAGGAGACGCGCTTCAGCAAATAGACGGAGGATTCTACAATACGGTAGGCCCGGCGGATGGGTCAGGCCTTATGAGTGCATCCGAATCAAACTGGGGATATAGTACGTTAATTGGTCAACCTGGAAGCACGCTTCACGTTAATTCCGACGACGACCTGCTTCAAATAAAAAATACAGGCTTAAATTTAACGGATTGGACGATAGGTACCTGGGTTCATGCTGGTAACTGGGCCTTTGATTCCGAGAATAATCAATCTCATCTCTTTGCCGATGTTATGTTGACTAACATTTCGCTGGTTAATAACTACATAGCCGTTCCTGAACCGGCCACCATATTTCTGTTCATTTTGGGTTTGGCAGGGCTGGCATTACGAAGCGTAAAAGCGAAAATAAAGTGAGTCTGGTTTAATGGCTTCACTTTTAATGATTATTTTATATGGACTTTCAGAAACAGGTTGAACTTATCAGAGAGTCCATTATTTTAATTCCGACGACCTGTCTTGAGTCAGCAAACCAATTGACGGCCAGGAATTACATCCATTCTGAGATAGGTTGGCAGAGTTGTTCCAGCCATTTTTGATCTACTTCTGTAAAGTCATTAAGTTGATCACTGTCTACATCAAGTACTGCTAATACGACATTATTCCTGATAATCGGCACAACTATTTCAGATTTTGAATCTGAGCTACACGCAATATGTCCTGGAAAGGCATCGACGTCTGGTACCAATATGGTTTTTTTGTTTTGCCAGCTTGTGCCGCAAACACCACGACCCATTTGAATTCGTGTACAGGCGATAGGGCCTTGAAAGGGACCCAGAATCAGTTCTTCTTGTCTAACGATGTAGAAGCCCACCCAGAAAAAACCGAAAGCCTGCTTTAGCGCAGCCGCGATATTAGCCAGGTTGGCAATGGTGTCAGTTTCACCCGAAACCAACGCGTTAATCTGGGGGATCAGGTCTTCGTAGCGGACATCTTTATCCGAATTCGCATTCAAATGTAAGGTTTCAGCCAAGTGGTTATGCCTCGGGTTCAGGTAAGGGTGTTTCGGGTAATTGGTGGCCGGCAATCATGCAACTTTCATAGTGAAAAATACTTTTAGCATATTCTTTCCTGGCGGCATAAAAGCGACCCAGTTCAGCATGTGCGATAGGATGACTACTGATATCAACTGCTAAATTAAAATATTCCTGAGCTTTTCCCCAATATTGATTTCTTAGGCTTAATCGGCCTAAAGAAACCAAAAGATTAGCGTCTGCAGGTTTCTCCCTGAGCCATCTCTCAGCAGTGATTAATTGTGCCTTACTATCTGCCAGTAACAAGCCATAACCGATTAAAAGTTCGCTATCAAACTTCTGATTAATCGCTTTTTGAAGGCTTTGTTCTGCCTGATTTTCCAGTCCCAGTTCAGCTAGCCTATGGCAGTAGGCGAGAACTATTTGGCTGTCTTTTTTGAGAACAGTCGATATTTCTTTCCACTTTCGGTTAAGTGCCTCTGAATCCATCAGAGCGAAGTGTTCAAGACAAAGATCTTTTTCGGCTTGATTTATAGCACCTGAATGGTTGGCTCCCAGCTTTTTCACATTGAGCAGAACGGTATCCAGCTGTTTCCAGTCTTGTAATTCGGTTAATACCTGTCGCATGAGCTCTAGTTGAATCGGGCTCTTGTTTGTGTTTGCTATTCTATTCAGTGTCGCTAGTGCTTTTTCGGGTTCATCGCGTTGAAGCTGCAACTTTGCCTGCAATAGGGGGGTCAGTAACAGGTTTGCACCTTCTGCATTTTCTGCATTGACTAACCAACGGTCACATTCATCGCGCTTGCCGCTTAGGTGTGAGGCATATGCAGCCAATAACCAGTTCAATGCAGGAAATGTACTTTTGCTTGCTGATTTTTGAAACAGCCGGCTTGCCGCTTTAAAATCACCCTTGGCAAGTTGGTAAATTCCGGATTCCAGCTGTAGATCGGCTGCGCGTTTGCTGCGACTTTTTTGCCAGCTCACTAATTTTCGGTCCAACCTTAGATTGGAGAGTAATCTCATGCTGAAATACACAAGCACCCAGGACAATAAAATCGCGATAAGAGCGAACCATGCCGTAGTCTCAATGCGATAGCCTGCAATAGTGAAAATCAGGTAGCCCGGATCCTGACTGATTTGTTCGCCCGCCCATGCTCCGGCAAATATCACTAAAAGCCAAATGGTGAGCTTTGCTGTCTGTAGCAATAATCGCAGGTTCATATTATTGCTCCTTAGGTGCGTTTCGTTGCAATAAATATATTTCGGCAATGTAGCCTTTTAATAAGGTTAAAGAACTACCAATTTGTGGGAGTTCGGTCATTAATTCTGCTTGTGATATCTGATCCAACTGCTCCAGAATGTTGGGTGCCATCCCGTCGTGAGAACCTAACTGTTGTAACCAATCAGATGCTCTTTCGATGGATGCAGAGAATGCCTGTGTATGATTCTTAAGAAGTGCAGTTTGAGCCTGAGACAGGGAGTGTTGAATAATGGCACGGTACAATGGAATCATGTGTTGTTCGATAGGCTCACTGGCTAATGCATCGATTTTTTCTATGCTGAAGAATTGGCTGAATCGACTTGTCCAATTCTTATTTTCATCCGGTGCTGCTACTGTCTGCTTAGGTTGGTCCAGATCCAGAGGCGTTAATGCCAGAGCTGGTATCCATTGGTTTAATTGCCCGATAATGATATTTAGTTTTAAATAAATCCCTTCGCGATCCAGTTGTTGGGCCTGAGACAATTCGGCCATCTCTTTTGCTAGCTGTTCTCTAATAGGGATTAAATTTGCGTCGGCAGCATCTCTTAACACGGCATCTGCTGACTGAAGGATGGACAAAGCACCCAGTGTATCGCGTTCAAGTTGTAGCCTTTGTTGCGCGAGCCTCATGAGATATTCGGCTTCGGCCAGTAACCATTCATAACGCGTTATTCCCTGTGTTTCGGTCATGCGCCGAGCAGTTTCTGCTAAATATTGGCGTACCTCATTTAACTCTGTTTGGCTAGCTTCTGATTGCTGTTGAATGAGGCTTTCAATTTGAGGGACCTGGCTTCGAAAGGAAGATTCAAGACGATTCACTTTTTGTTGTTGGTCGACCAGTTGTATCTTGAGTTGCTGGAATTGAGTGTAGCCCCAATAGCCGGTAACTCCGGTTATCGCGATTACCAAAATGAGTATAAGCGTGAATAAAAACACACCTGACGAAGATTTCTTATGAGCGATCGTTGGATCCTGAGAGCCAGATTCCAAATTCTTTGAATCCGATGTTGAAGGAGATGACGAGACCTGTGGCGTCCCAGAGTCATTTTTAGCAGGATCCATGTTACTCAGTTCATCAGATTCACTATTCATCGTGTTTAGGTATCCTGAAATCAGTTTATTGTTTGTAATGCGTCGATCATTTGTCGATTGTTGGCACCCGCAGCAAGTATCGGATTTTTCCACCCCAGGCTTTTGGCAATATGCATTAAACGGAGGCTAGAGACAACGACTGTTTTACTAAATAATAAGCTATTGTTAGTAAGAGTTGTTAGATTTTCTAACGCCTGTGCCGAAGAAATTAAAATAACATCACACCAGTTTAAATGTTTAAGGGTTTCCTGTTCTGTATATTGCGGACAACCACGTTGATAGACTTCGAGGTAGGTTATTTGAGCACCTCTTTCTTTAAGTGTATTTGATAACAGCTGCCTGCCCCCTTGCCCACGAATAATAAGCCATCTTTGTTCCTTTATAGCTTCGAGTTGGGGTAAGTGTATCAGGTCTTCTGTTGCGGTTCCGCTTGTTGGAATAATGGCATTAATATGGTGTCGTTCCAAAATCTCTTTGGTGCCAGAGCCATTTGTTAACCAAAGCTGATCGATCGGTAGTTGTGGCCAGTATTGGTCAATAAGGTCTAATCCATAACGCGCGGCATTAGGACTAATAACGATAATTCCATTGAACTGATCCAGATTGAGAACCGTCTGACGATCTATAGCATCAACCTCTATCGGTTCAATCGCCAGCAATGGAAAATGCAGGCTTTGAAAACCGGCAGATAACAGATGATCCTGAAGAGTTTCCTGTTGGCCTTGTGGCCTTGTGACCAGTACCTTCATTCTTCGGTATAGAGTGCTGAGAGAATTCGATCTGCGCCAGCGGCTAGTAATTCATTGGCAATTTGCTCGCCCAATTGCTCAGCAATTCTGGCCTTTTCTGTTAAGGAACCTGAAAGCTTAGCTTCCGCTTTCTTGATAATCAGTTCACTGCCATCAGGTGCACCAACTCGACCTTCAAGAGCGATGGCATCATTCTCTAAAACGGCAAAACCGGCGATAGGAACCTGACACCCACCATTAAGGCGTTTATTCATTGCGCGCTCAGCACTAACACGTATCCAGGTATCGGGATCTAATAGCGGCTGCAGTAGAGCAATGGTGTCTGCATCGTCAGTACGACACTCAATACCAACAGCACCCTGGCCACAAGCAGGCATGGATATTTCGGCTGGCAAACAATGTTTGATTCGGTCGTCAAATTCCAGGCGGATTAAACCAGCAGCGGCGAGAATAATGGCATCATATTCTCCGTCATCCAGTTTTCTCAAGCGGGTGTTTACGTTTCCACGCAATACCTTAATTTGCAGGTCAGGTCTCTTCTTTAACAGCTGACATTGTCGGCGTAAGCTGGATGTACCTACGACAGCGCCCTGAGGCAGGGATTCAAATGTTTCAAAGGTATTAGACACAAACGCATCCAGTGGGTTTTCGCGGGCACAAACCAGCTGCAACCCCAAGCCTTCTGGAAATTCCATGGGTACATCTTTCATTGAGTGAACCGCTATGTCAGTTTCTTTGGCTAACATCGACACTTCAAGTTCTTTGACAAATAGACCTTTTCCGCCAATTTTAGAAAGGGGAGAGTCTAGAATAACATCACCTTTAGTGACCATAGTGACCAATTCAACGGTCAGGTCAGCGTGAAACTTTTCGAGTTCTGCCTTTACAAATTCAGCTTGCCAGAGAGCAAGAGGGCTTTTTCGAGTTGCAATTTTTAATGTAGTAGACATAGATATTCCTGACAGTTGAATTTGGCTATGCAAGGATCATGTTCGCGAAGATCGGCCAAGCGTTAGCAGTGTCAAATTAATAGAGTTATGGTAACTGAATGAATCCTTTAGGTGAATTGATGTAAGGCTATATTCTGTAAATTAGGTATTTATATGTTAAGAAACTATGAATATACAATCCAGTGTGGAATTTTTAAATGATGTCACTTGAAGAGCCGCTTTATTATCTTAAAATTTTTCAACTGTTTATAGACTGGGTTGAAGCGCGATATCAGGATATTTTGTTGCCAAATGAGGCTGATTTTTTAACAAAATTCAGTAAGTTGTCAGAGTCTGAACAGGCAGTATTAGTGCGATTGATCATGCGTAAAGGAGACTTTTTTAGAAGGTCAAAAATACAGTATCAGGAAATTGAAAATCGGGACAAGGCACTAGCGGGATTGGTTGATTCCGGTTTATTAATTCAGGATCCGGAGTTATCGGTTGAACAGTTGGGTGCTCTTCTAGTCAAAACGGAGCTCGCGCAGCTATTTGAATTCTCTGCCTCAACGAAAAAACAGGACATGCTGTCATGTCTTTTATCTTCAACTCTGGAAAAGAAAACCTGGAGTTCATGGACACAGGATGCAAATGAATTCTTGTATGAACTGAAATGTCGTCCTGTGATCAGGGTATTCCAATTGATGTTTTTTGGTAATCTGCATCAGAATCTGACCGAGTTTATTACGTCTCACCTGGGTGTTATACGGTATGAAAGCGTCGCGTTTTCTGATTCAGATAAAGCCTTTGTCTGTAGAAAAGATATCGATGACTATCTGGCAATAAATCAATGCTTAGACCTGATTGATCAGGACCGGTGGCATGATGCGCTTTGTTTACTGACAACCATCGTTTCTGACAATATTATTATTGCTCGAAAAGTGGACAATCTGAATTACAGGTTGGGCTATAAATTCGAGCGTTCAGAGCAATTTGACCTGGCCAGGAAGTGCTATAAAAAGTGTGACACTGTCGATAGCAGGATACGTGAAATACGAATATTGATGGCGGTTAAGGACGATCATGGAGCCTGGGATCGTTGGCAGAAAATTTATACCGAAACCGATGATGTCGGGGTTCATCAAACTCTAAGACGAATAGCCAGGCGACTGGCCCCAAGGGTTGGTGAAATACAGCCTGAGAATCAGCAAAGTATCTATAAAATGAATCTGGTTTTAGCAAAACCGGTGGACCCGCTACCAATAGAACTCATTGCCAGGGAATATCTGGAAACGCCAGAAAAGCCGGTATACTATGTTGAGAATGCACTAATGACTGCGCTTTTGGGTCTCTGGTGCTGGGATGCATTATTCGCACCGGTGAAGGGGGCTTTTTTTAATGCCTTTCAGACGGGGCCTTCAGATCTGACTCAAGCCGATTTTTTATTAAAACGTTCAAAACAATTTGAGTCACTTTGGATCATGTTTGATAACGACAGTTATATTGATCAGATCAGGCAATGTTATCAGCAAAAATTTGGCATTCAGAACCCATTAGTGAATTGGTCAGTAATTTCAGAAGACTTGCTCGATACCGCCCTAAGTTGTATCTCTGCCCATCATTTAAAAGCCATTTTTGCCTATATGCTAACTAACATAAAAGATCGGAGAGGAGGGTTTCCAGATTTGATTCAGTTTAATACCCGTCTCAATGATTTTGAGGTGATAGAAGTAAAGGGACCGGGTGACCGACTGCAGCAAAACCAGTCTCTGTGGTTTGATTTTTTCAGACGCCAAAAAATCAATAGCAAACTATGCATTATTAGCTGGTCGGAATAGAGATCCCAAATAGCTAGGCCCGGTCGTTCCAGGCCACTTTTTATAACAGCCTGGACTGTTTTCTGGTCATAAGCCCGCACGGGTTTCAAGCAAAGAACCTTGTTTGCCTATACAGTGAACCTGTTGTTAATTCTTGTTCACTTAACTGCGGTGCCGTTGCCATGTTCGTCGATGATTGTTACGACTGGTGTCATGATGACGAGAAATAAACCGCATATAGATCACCATTATGCTAACCATGAGCAGCAATATGACCGGCAAAAATCGAATGCCAGTGTCGTTCATCATAAGTGTCGCGACAGCAGAACCCAGATAAACTACGGGCAAAATTTCGTATATTAGTTTTGGTAATACCATGATGATGCCCTCCTGATATTCCATAATTGACACTATAGCTCAGGCATTGGGAATGCGTTGCAATTATTTGTAAAAATCAGATTCTGAAGTGAACTGAAACTTTGATGCCGCTTGTCTTATGAGTATTCAATTCCATTTGTTTTGAAAGCACTTCTCAGGATTATACCCGGTTATTGATCGAAACGGCCTTTCAATAACATGTCGTATAAATCAGCATTTCTTGAACTCTTGTAACCAGGTTCTCAAAATGTAGCGCTGCTAGAGCGCCACATAGTCTCACGTATTGTCTGCTGATAGGCGATAGCTACTTTAGCTACCGCTTATCTCGAGGATTAGCTGGCTATATTTAGCTCAGGTTTATGATCGATCGTAGAAGTATTGCCATTGATAGCGATGGTTTTTGGTTTCATCGCTTCAGGAATTTCTCGCAATAAGTTAACGCGTAATAATCCATTCTCAGTCACCGCATTCTGCACTTCAACATGGTCAGCAAGATTGAATTTTCTGAGGAAAGACCGAGTCGCAATGCCCTGATGCAGGTATTGGCGTTCATCTTCTGAATCCGCTTTTTTGCCCTTGACGCTTAAAACGCCATTTTCTACCTGTATATCCAGTTCATCATCTGAAAAACCAGCGACAGCCAGGGTGATTTGGTATTGATTTTCGCCAACCACTTCAATGTTATAGGGAGGGTAGCCGGGCGCACTCTGTTCTCTTCGCATCGCTGAATCTAAAAGTGATGCCATACGATCAAAGCCGACAGTGCTGCGATATAAGGGAGTTAAATCAATTGTAGTCATTTTATATTCTCCATAAGAAGCAATATGAGGTTAATGTAATACCAGATTCTCTTTGAGACATCTGATAGCTAAATATCTAGGGTCATGTATTATTTATTCAAGGCTAAGGCAGGATGTTTAAATGTATATTTTTTGTAATGCTGTGTGTATTTGACCGCACCGGAGCGGCACGTAAAAAACGCTAAAGCCGATTTCTATCGGAGGGTTGGCACTCATGCCTAACAGTTCACACATTTCATTGTTATTTTACTAGATAATGCCAGGATACTAACAAGCACTATGAGTGCAAAAACAACCCCACTAAGTATATTGTCTTTTGCTAATAAAGTTGAGATTATGGCAGTATAATGAAATACATACAGGTATTAGAACTTTTTCAGGTGCTTCATGAATAAAATGGAAGCGGTGCAGCAACTTCGATCTGCAAAAAGAGCCCATTTAAGCTGGGTTATGAAAGCCAATGCCCTGATTCAAGGTATTCCTCTGGATAAAGAGCAGGTGCCTGTGAAAAGTACCGAATGCAAATTTGGACAGTGGTATCACAGTGTGGCGAATGATCTTATTTTCGTCCCTGGGTTTCATGAAATTGAGCAACCTCATGACAAACTACACAGCATCTATCAGGACATTTTCACGCTTCTCATTCCAGAAGAAAAAAAAGGAGTAATCGCCCGTTTATTAGGCAGCCAACCGGAGGTTAGTGAGAAAAATAAAGAAAAAGCCAAGTTGTTATTTCAATCTCTGAAAGAACAGTCTGATCGCGTAATCGAATACCTGGATAAAATGGAGCAGGAAATACCCGAGTCAAAGAGTTTTTAAAGCGTATTTATGTTTTCCAGAATTGTCAGATGATGGTTGAAAAATAAGCAGACTCAGATCAATAAACCTTCTATAAAACTATACAACTTCCCTTCGAAGAATTATGTTTTGATTCGTAGCAATGAATTCCTTTATAAGTAGAGGATACTTGGTGCTGTCTATAACTGTTTACTTACTGGATCAATTAGATATCTCAAGTGAGTAGGGGGTGACTTTTGGGAGCGCGCGTTGAAAATTTGGCAATCACTTCGATATCGATTTTTACTTACCCTATTGTTAGGTGGTTTGTTTGTAACCATTTCGGGTACATTATATATACACAATCAAACTAGGATTGAAGCCATTGAAGAACTTCAACGGGAAGGGCATGCAATAGCCAGTGCATTGAATCAGGCGTCAATGGTCTCTGACTCAAACAGTGACATTCAGCATGTCGTTGAAGAAGTATTCAGAGATACATCAAAGGTTTTGGTTGTATTACTTGAGGTAGATGACAGGGTTATTGCGTCTTCAGAAACGGATTGGGTTGGACGTAATATTAACGAACTACCCTCACAGGACATCATTCGTACATTATCTGACCCTGTTGCTGAACCCGATAGTCATGAATTTCCTTTGCAGTGGCATGGGCGCGGCGCGATTTCAATCATTAGTGATTTATCATCCAGACTGTCAGAACACACTCATATTCATAGTGAAATTGTGACAGATTACGCCGGTGCAATAAGCTCATCTGGTGAAATTCAAACGGTAGACGATCATCGACCAGATTTAGTAACCGGCTATCCGACAGAGGTGTTAGCCGCCACATCTGATATAGATAACCAGGGGATACTTGAAGAGTCAGGACAATCCGCTGAAAATACGCCCCCGATATGGCAGACCCAGGAACCTTCAGAATCCCGTGGCAGAATACTGATTTTAATGGATGAAACCTCCGTCTTAATGGATGCTAATACGAATGCTATGCGAATGGCTTTCGGTTTTACCTTTGGCATTATATTGACCATGTTACTCACATACATGATGACTACCCAGTTAGTTTTGAGCCCACTTCATGAAATTTCACATACCATTAGCCGAAGACAATATAGTGATCTGGGCGCAAGAGCCAAAGCCTTTGGAAAAGGAGAGCTTTCCAAAGTGGCACAAGCTCTTAACGGTTTGTTGGTTACACTTGAAGATAATGAAAAAAATCTACGGCAGCTGACACAAGCTGTAGAACAAAGTCCGTCTTCGGTGGTCATTACAGACACCGATGGCATGATTCAGTATGTTAATAAACAGTTCTGTTTAAACACAGGATATCTGCCTTCAGATCTGATAGGAAAGAAACCCTCGGTTGTGCAATCTGGATCGACAACCAAGGAAACGTATCAGGAATTATGGCAGTTGATCTCTAGCGGTGCACAATGGCACGGAGAACTCCATAACCGTACAAAAACAGGAGAGTTCATTTGGGAGAGCGTTGTCATCTCTCCAATATTTGATGAAAAGGGTCATATTATTCAGTACCTGGGTTTGAAAGAAGATATTACCCAGAAAAAAGAATATGAAGAGCGCTTGGTACATCAGGCGAATTATGACGAACTTACAGACCTCCCCAATAGAATTTTGGCGCAAGACCGACTCAAGCAGGCAATGGCTGCTTCTCACAGGGCCGGTAAGGAATCCAGGGTTGCCTTGTTGTTACTTGATCTTGATGACTTTAAGAAGATCAACGACACTATGGGCCACGACGTAGGCGACCAGTTGTTGCAAGAAGTATCAAGACGATTTCAAGGGATTATTCGGGAAACCGATACCGTTGCGCGATTCGGAGGTGACGAATTTATTGTAATAATGACTGATGTTCATGAGCCGATTGATGTCGAATATATGGCTGAAAAGCTTCTGAAACAACTGAATGCATCATTTAATCTGGGTGGTATGAATTTCTTTATTAATGCCACTATTGGTATATCTCTGTATCCGGATGATGCGCAAACTGTGCAGGGCATGTTGCAGGATGCAGACGCCGCGTTAAATCGCTGTAAACAAGAAAGCCGGGGTTATTTTAGTTTCTTTACCTCTAAAATGAATGATGACGCTGTCGAAAATCTGAAATTAGAGCAGGCATTACAGGGAGCATTAGCCAATAATGAGCTGGAAGTACATTATCAGCCCGTCATAGATTGTAAGAGTGGCCGTATTGTAGGTGCCGAAGCACTACTAAGATGGAACCATCCGGAAATGGGTTCTATTTCCCCTGTGAAGTTTATTCCTTTAGCAGAGCGTACTAATTTAATACAACGTATTGGCAATTGGGTATTGCGTGAATCTTGTAAAACGGCTGCTCGCTGGGTGAATGAAACCGATGAAAATTTCCGAATAGCGGTAAATTTGTCGTCAAAGCAATTTGGCGGAGATCGTCTGTTGCATGAAGTTAAAGCAGCTTTGCATGAGAGTGGATTATCGCCAAAAAATCTTGAATTGGAATTCACTGAAAGTGTATTGATGCTGGAAGATGACAATACAATGGCGATCATTAATGAGCTTCATGACATGGGAATTCGATTTGCAATTGATGATTTTGGAACCGGATATTCGTCGATCAGTTACCTAAGACAATATCCATTTGATACCCTTAAAATAGACCGATCATTTGTGACTGATGTGACGATAAACACTAGTGATGCCTGCCTGGTAAACTCCATTGTTGCAATGGCAGAAAGCCTACAATTAGAAGTATTGGCAGAAGGGATAGAGGCTGTCTCTCAGTTTGACTATCTGTCTAGTGCTGGAACATCACGTTGCCAGGGGTGGTTGTTTAGTAAGGCTATACCCGAACGTGAATTTACGTATCAATTAAAAAACTGGATCTCTACAGGGGCTTACCAAAAAGCTTTAGGGAAGGATCCTGCGGCAATCATTACGTGAGGCTGGAGTACTGTAATAGAAGTTGGTTAGACTTTACTATTCAGAATAGTTTTGAACTGGCCTCGCGCCAGTATCGTCAGCAGAAAAATGACGGGAGGCTATATAAGAATCCGCTAGATGTGTATAAGAAACATTTCAAAAAATGATTGGATGGGCTTTTCGGAATATCGTCTTTGAGAGTATAGGCTGACTGATATCACCCCGAATACCTGGCTCAAAGGAGAACGCTGAAATCATGCCTCAATCAAATGGGAGGTTTTATGACCATTGAAATCGATGATCCAGTTATTAAATTCGTCAAGTGGCATAGGCTTAGCCCAAAAATATCCCTGACCTACATCAGCACCTAATTGGGTAGCGATGTCGAGTGTTGCCTGATCTTCTATACCTTCAATGACGCTTTCAGCGTTCAGATTTTTACCTA